>Ga0302314_10001417_pt1 | contig 44973 bp, 44 predicted proteins | sample III_Palsa_N2_3_FD_200533 | JGI IMG/M metagenome (GOLD analysis project Ga0302314, IMG submission 200533) | Peat permafrost microbial communities from Stordalen Mire near Abisko, Sweden - III_Palsa_N2_3 | ecosystem: Environmental > Terrestrial > Soil > Palsa > Peat permafrost | place: Sweden...
ATCTGCGGATTCTGCTCGATCACCAATTTGATGTGGTCCTGATCCCGCGCGGCCGCCGTGTGGCTCACGATCTTCTGGACGAAATCGACGGTAGCGGCCGGTCCGACACCGCCGACCACGCCGACCTTGAACGGTTTAACGATGGAATCGTACGAACTCGAAACCGCGTACTTGGCGTAGATCAGGTTTGAATCCAGGACAGGGATATCGTGTTGCTGGAGCGCCTCGACCACCAGTGATACCTCTGTCAGTCCCGACAAGATCAACTCCGCGCCCTGCTCCACCAAATCTGCGCACGCACCCTGAAGAAGCTCGACCGATCTGCCGCTGAGCTTGCCCGCCTTTATCCCGTCGGCACCGTACACCGCCGAGTCGACTGGACCCCGTCCTTCCGTCGCACGCGGATGCAGCACTTCGAAATCCGGCGCGGTGAAATACCGCTCGAACAGTTGCTTGTCGCGGGTGTAGGTCGAAGAAAGAATACCGACGCGCCGAACGCCGGGATATTTACGGCGCACATGGAAGCGAAGCGCCTCGACCATGTTGACGATACGCAGCGTCGTATTTGCCTGGAGTTCGTCGAAGAAGGTGTGACTGAGAAAGCACGGCAAGATCACCGCATCGACACCGCGCTTTTCGAACGCCCGCAGCATGTCGAAGATATAAAGTTTGCGCTCGGTATAGTCGAACGCAGCGCCAGTTCCATCCGGCCCTCGGAACGGACGCTGCTCGAAAATCAGATCCAGGTGCTCGGCGTCGTTTGAAGCCGGTGTGGCTTTCACCAGCTTGAAAAATACGTCGGCACTCGCGAGCGGGCCCAGGCCACCGATCACGCCAAACGATCTCCGCGCTGCTACTTTCTCTTCTCTCATGACGCCCTATCCGGAAGGTGCACTGACGACATTGTTGTCGCAAGCGACGCCTCTTTAAATGGAATGGAAACGTTATTGAGAATAGCTGCATGACGAAGACGCACGATGCGATGTTGGCAAGGGCCTATGCGGATTGCGCATAGTGCCTGAGCGTCTTCGATGCTGCTTCAATTCGATTTACCGCAATCTCGGCCGCCAGAGCGCTCGCCCAAGTCCCATGCTACGAAACCCAGGCGAGTACCAATGCTAACGGCGAGGGCCGCCACGCGCCATGCTGGAAAACACACCATCACGCCGAATCAGGCCGTGGAATAGTGCCGCGGCAAGATGAACCAGTACGGTACAAAAGAGCAACAGCGCCAGATCCGTATGCAACGCTCGCAGGACAGCGTAAAGGTACACACTATGCGGCGCGATAGGCGGCAGGTGCAGGCCGCCATAGAGGACGATGGGATAGCCCGCCGCCGAGAGCATGGCCCATCCGATCAACGGCATCGCGGCCATCAACGCATAAAGAACGTAGTGTGAAAGCAGAGCGCCCAAGGCCTGCAATTTCGGCAGATCCCCGGGCAACGGTGGACTGCCGCGCGTGATGCGTACGCACACGCGCACGATCACAAGCACGAGCAGCATGATGCCGAGCGGCTTGTGAATCGCAATCAAGAAATCATGCGTTTGCGCTACGGTCGACACCATGCCGATGCCGATGAACAACATGGCTAGGATGAGCGGCGCCATGACCCAATGCAGCAATCTGGCGAGTGGGCTGAAATGCTTCTGTACGGCGATCATGATGCGGCTCCGCTCGATTGCTTGTGATCTGCTACGCCATGCTGGGCTTCCTCGCGCGTACGGCGATTGAACGAGACCGCATAAGCTGAAGAGCGCGCGGCCAACAGAGGATCGTCGGACGGCTTGATGCCGGCAGGCAAGATCGTCGGATCGAAGTTCACGTCCCTGCAGTCGCCGTCCACTTGCGGATCGGTGTGGTCGAGTACCAACGTACCCGCGTCGATTTGCTTGCGATCCGAAGGCCATTGAATCGTCGCGTCGTCGGTTGGGTCGCCTGGCGCGGCCACCGTCAGAATCAGATGCCAGCGTTGCGGTCCTTGCTGGAGCCGATTGACGAGGTCAGTGGACAGAAAATCCTTGTTGCTCGTTTCCTGTGGCGTTACCGGTGAGTATGCTGTCTCGGGCACGACGGACCAACGCACTGCATTCGTTTGCCCTTGAGCGTTGGTGAAGCGGAATGCGTCGATGCTGTAATACGATGCGTTGACCAGGCTCGACGAAGGTGCGTGCGCCGCTACCCACTGCAGGAACGGTTTGGTTTCGGGGTTCGCCGCAAAGAAGGCCTTGACCTTGGCGGGGTCGGGCTTGCCCGTTGCCGGATCGGGCTGGTTGGCCTGGAGCTGAGCATAAAATTGCGCGGGTGTATGGATCACGAACACCGGCGTGGAATTCATTGCGGTGCGCCACTGCTGCCCATCGCTCTGCGTGAGCATCAAGGCCATGCTGCGCACCGGCACGCTGCCGTCGCGCGCCGAAGGATTGCCGCCTGGAACCGCGAAACGCCCAATCACCGCGGTCGTCCCTGGCGCAAAAACTTCGGCGCTCGACAATGCCGCGCCATTGCCGTTGCTATCGAAATGGCCGACCACGCAAACGCCCTTGGCATGGTTGCGACGAAAGCCTGGATGTTGACCGGCATCGGCCTGGAATTGGTTGATGATGCGCGTGGCGCTTAGACGTGTCGGACTAAGCCAGCCGCCGACGTATATAAACCCGCCGCCCAGTGCTAGCACCACCGCGCCGATCGCAGCTAGCCGACACGGTATGCAAGGGGGAGAGGGCGGAAATGATGACTTTTTTGCCATAGGAGTCCTCTATGTTTCAGAGATCAATACTGAACACGACTGGCTCAGCTGTCTTCGTAGATCGTCGCGTTCAGGTGCGCCAATTCGCCGCTCTTCTCGGCCGTGACCAGTTCTTGATAGACCTCGGCGCGCGTCTTTCCATATATCTGTGCGCTTGCCATCGGCTGTGGTGCTGCGGCAGTCTGCGCGACCGGCGAGCTCGACACATCGACGTTGGCGGCAAACGAAGGGGCGGCGATGAACGCGCCACCGAGCACTGCAACGACAGAGGCGAGTTTGATGGCTTTGCTGAAGGAAATAGGGTTTTTCATGATTAACTCCGAAGATGTCGTGGGGTATGCAGAGGTGAACATCGGGAGGCGGACGGTTATTCCAAAGAAATTTGAAATGTTTTTTTGGTGCTCTGTTTGCGTACTGCGGGGCATGCGGCAACACGAGGCACTGCGGCAAGGGAACGCGTTCGCGCTCGCCCTGGCGCTATGCACGCCGCGGCGTCCTAGTGAAATAGGACGCCATCACTGGCTTTATGAAATCGTCATGGGATTCAGGTACGTGCAACAGCCTGGTCGTAATGACGTGGGTACTCGAAGTGAAGGCCTCGAATTTTTAAAATGCATTCCTAAATAATTTTTCCGCCATAACGCATATCATCTTATGCGTTGTGCATGTATGGAATCGGAAGAGGGGGAAGCTAGTGCAACGAGGTTTAAAACGATGCGATAGTGGGACCGCACGAGCCATCTCGCGCGCGGCGCATTGCGCGCCGCGCGCCCTGTGTCAACGCATCAACGCATCGAACCCTTGCAGCAAACGTTCGACATCGGCAGCATGAATATTGCCCATCGTCGAAATGCGGAACAGTTCGGCCGACAATCCGCCTTGTCCCGCATAAATCACGAAACCGCGTGCCTTCAATCCGTCGTGCAACTGCACGTACGACAAACCTTGCGGCAAGCGATACGCGCGCAACACCACCGACGACTGATCCGGTGGTAACACGCTAGCCATGCCGCGCGCAGCAAGTCCCACGCGTGCTTGTTCGGCCAGAGCCGCATAACGTGCGTGCCGTGCGCTCCAGCCGCCTTCGTCCTCAAGCTCGCGCAGCCCTTCAACAAGTGCGTAGTACGCATGCACGGACGGCGTGAACGGCGTATTGCGCTGATCCTGCAACCGCGCCAAACGCCCGAGATCCAGATAAAACGTACGACTTGCCGCTCGCGCGAGCGCAGCGCGCCGCACCATCACAAACGACGCGCCCGGAACGGCGTGCAGGCATTTGTTGGCCGTAGCGGCAACCGCCGCGATACTTTCGTCGTCGAAGTCAATCGCCTCGGCGCCGAAGCTGCTGACGCCATCGACCAGAAACTGAACACCGCGTTCGCGACATGCCGCACTCAGCGCTTGCAGATCGTTCAGGCGGCCCGTCGTGGTTTCGTGATGAATCACCGCCACGTGCGTAATCGCGCGGTCGGCGTTGAGCCGAGCGACGATCTGAGCCAGGTCGGGCGTGCTCATCCAATCGTGCGTCAAAGTTTCGTGGTCGATGCGGTACTGCTTGGCGATCTGCGTAATGCGCTCGCCATACACGCCGTTTTCGACGATCAACAACTTGCCGTCTTCTGGCACGAGCGCAGCGACCATGCTTTCGACCGCGGCCGTGCCCGAGCCCGTCATCAGGACCGCTGCCCACAACGCGGGGTCGAGCCCATAGACGCCCAGCAGGCGCGTGCGTATTTCTTCCTGCAGGTCGAAAAACTCGCTCTCGCGATGGCACAGGTCGGGCTGCAGCAAGCTCTGGCGCACGCGTTCGGTCAGCGTGACCGGTCCGGGGTTAAGCAGTAGCATCGGCAACTCCTTGGTCCGAGCCAATGTGGCGCATCAGGCGCAGCTTCACATCGACCGGGGTAATGGTGGGACGCGGCAGGCCGTCCGGCGTGCCGGCCCGGATCAACAGTCGCGCGAAATTCGGTCCCAAGCGCAGTCCCAAGCGCGGTCCCTCAAGCGCGGGCGCTGCGAGCAATTCGTCGAGCATGTCAACGCTGTCGCCTTCGATCGCCGATGCGTAGCCACAGGCCGCAGCCACGCCCGCAAACGAGAGGTTCGGTGACACTGTCGCCTGTCCGCCCGTCGAGTCGTGCGCGCCGTTATCGAGCAGCACGTGCGTGAGATTCGGTGGCCCATAGGCGCCGATCGTCGCGAATGCGCTCATGCGCATCAGCGCTGCACCGTCGCCGTCGAGCGCGATCACGCGCAGGTCTGGGCGCACTAGAGCGAGCCCCAGCGCGAACGGCGTAAGACATCCCATCGAGCCGACCATGTACAACTGGTTGGAACGATCGTCGAGCGCGTACAGCTCGCGTCCGCAGAAACCGGTCGATGCCAGGACCACGGTCGAATCGAGCGGCGTGCGCGCAATCACGCGTGCCAAAGCGTCGCGACGCGAAGGCAGCGCATCCGCCTGCGTGCTGCGCGGCTGCACACGAGGCGTGCAGGGCGTGCGCGCAGCGGATGCCTGCGCGGGCTTCAATGCGTAGGGCGCAACGCTACCCTTTTGCATCACGAGCGCGTACGGGCGGCCCGTCGCATCCATATGCGCCACCGCGCGGTCCAATGCCGGGCCGACCTCATCGGCTTGCGTCGGGAACAACTCCCACGCAATTTCCATCGTGTCCAGCATCGCGGGCGTGACCGGCCCCATCAACGCATGCTGCGGTTCGTCGGCAACGCCGGGCTGGCCGCGCCACGTCACGATCAGCAGTTGCGGCAAGCGAAACGTCCACGTGAGCGAAGTCAGCGGGCTCACTGCATTGCCCAAGCCCGAGTTCTGCATCATCGTGACGCCACGCCGGCCATTTCTGGCGCCCAGCGTGACCCCGGCGATCAAGGCGACCGCATCGCCTTCGTTCGCCGCCGACACATAATGCAGCGTGGGGTCCTGCGATACGTAATTGATAAACGGAGTGAGATACGAACACGGCACCCCCGCATACCAATCGAAACCGCGCGTACGCGCGGCTTCGACAAACTGTCCCGCTTCGATCATCAGGCCTCCTCGCTGCCCGGCACGCTCGCGGCGAACGGCGCTTGAGCATGAGCGAAATCGCCTGCACGGCGGAAGTCTTCGAGATCGTTCACACCGCGCCAGTGACCGTGCACATACTGCACTTCGATTTTCGCGCCGTCTTCGATCAGCGCGTTGAGCAGCGCCGGCATATCGAGCGTATCGAAATCGGCACGTGTGCCCAGTTGGGCAAGTGTCTTTTGCAGACGCTCACGGCCCGCTCCGCGTACGTTCAACAGACCGATCCAACGCCCTTGCGGTGCTTGCGGATCGCTCGATACGCGCTGCAGGAACACTTTCTGCCCGAACAAATCGCGATTGTCCTCAGCCGAGCAGTGGGCGAAATCGCGCACGCTCTGGTTCGCCGACTGCGTTTGCGAAGAATCGACCACCACGCTGAACTCGGCTTCGCTTTCCACGAGGTCGCGCAGGATGTAGTTGCGAAACAGCAGGTCGCCGTAGGAAATGACCGTGTTGGCCTGCAAACGGTCGGCTGCGCACGCGAGCGACGCCAGCTCGCCGGTCTTGGCATAGCGTTCGTTGACGACCAGCTTGATGCCGGCCGTGTCGATCGCATCGGTACGATAGCCACCGACCACGGTAATGTCGTTGATGCCTTGTTCCTTGAAGCCGTCCACCAGCCAGCGCAACAGCGGCTTGCCGGCCACCGGCAGCATCACCTTGGGCCGGTCGGCGGTCACGGCTTCGAGCCCGGCGCCGCGGCTTGCGGCCAGCACGAGCGCTGCGCTCGACGCGCGCGACGTCGACAAATACAGGCGCTCGGCGTTCGAGTACTCGTCGGCGTCCTGCAAACGGAAGATTTCGTTGACGGCCGCAATGCCGTCCTCGACCTCGACCAGCGTCTGGGTCTCAAAGATTTCCTTGGCCACCGCCTGCATGGACGAGGTGGCCGAGCGGATCAAATGATTCGCCCAGATCACCGCGCTGATGCCGGCCTTGCGGAACACTTCGGTCGGCGTGCTGTAGTACTTGGTCGGCACGATCACGAGCGGGCCACGACCGGCCCATTCGCGCGCGAACTCGAGAATCTCGTCCGGGCGCGACAACTTGCTGTGGATCAGAATGGCGTCCGCGCCAGCCCGGCGATAGGCTTCGGCGCGACGCAGTGCTTCGTCCATGCCCCATCCGGCGATCAGCGCTTCGACACGCGCCACGATGGAGAAATCGGCATCCGTTTGGGAATCCTTGCCCGCCTTGATCTTGCCGCAAAATTCGTCGATGTCGGCCAGCGGCTGCGCTTCGCCGTCGATGAAGCTGTTGGTCTTGGGAAACTGCTTGTCTTCGATGCACACGCCGGCGACGCCGCGTTGTTCGAGCTTCCTGACCAGGCGGCGCACGTTGTTGAAGTTACCGTAGCCGGTATCGCCATCGAGCAAAATCGGTAGATCGCTCGCGTCGGCGATGAATTCGAGCATGTCGACCACTTGGGTCCAGCTCACTTCATTGTTGTCGCGCACGCCAAACTGCGCCGAGATCGCCAGGCCCGAGGCCCAGATGGCTTTGAAGCCGGCCTCGCGCACGATGCGCGCCGACAGGCCGTTGTGGGCTTCCATCAGGAATTCGAGTTCGTTACTTTGCAGCATTTGGCGCAAACGCGCACTGCGCGAAACGGGCGTGCCTGTTTTTTGGGATGCATTCATCGTGTTACTCCTACAAGCGGTTGAAGTTGCGGCAGGACTTCCGTACCGGCGCGCGCAACGTCACCCGGGAAATCGATTTCAATCCAGGGCGCCCCTGTGACATCGGCGGTATCGAACACATGACCGCCTTCCAACAGCAAATCGCGTACAGCTTCCTCGTGCGGCAGGTTCGAACGGCCGCTATCGACGTAACCCGCGACGATCTCCGCGAAACGGCGCGCGGTCTCTTCGCGAAAACGGAAAAAGCCCACCGATTCGCCTATCGTGTCGTAGTCGAGCCCGACCGCGAGTTGCTTGCGCAGCTCGACGGGCACGCCGTCCTTCAGACACAGTTTGACCGGCTCATCGCCGGCCTCGAAATCGTGGTCGATCAACAGACGATTGACGTGCTCGCCCGCCACCAGCGCGCTCAGAATGCGCTCGTCGTAGAGCACATCCGCATCCATCAACAACACGTCGCCACCGCGCGTGAGCGCTTCGGCGACCGTATGCACGGTCAGCACGCTGCCCAGGTCATAACGCGAATTCAGCACGATTTCCGGATAGGCGCGTCCGGTGCGCGCCAGCTCAGCTTCGACTTGTTCGGGCTGAAACCCCAGTGCAAGTACCACCTCATCGACGCCCGCCGCTTCCAGCATCTGCAGATGCCGTTCGAGCAACGTCACATCGTCGAAGCGCAACAGGCATTTCGGAAATTGTGCACTCTGGGATTGTTGCAGGCGCAAACCCATGCCCGCGGCAAGAATGATTGCTCGCATTCGTTTTTTCCCCTTTAAACGCCGTCAATCGGCGACTGGTATGCGCGACGCTTGCCGGCGCTGCCAGTTTCTTTCACTCAGATGTACATACAAGATACCCGGGACGCCGAGCACGAGTTCGCGCGCGCGCTTGGCCAGCGAGAGCGCCAATGCCGCTTCGGACGGCAAACCGACCAGCGGAGCCAGCAATAGATAGCCGCCTTCCTGAACGCCGAGCGAACCGGGAATCGCAAACGCCGCGCCACGTATGGCTTGTCCTATGCTTTCGAGCAGCAACGCGTCGAGCCAACCCACCGGATGGCCGAGAAAATGCAACGCGAGCCAAACTTCGCCGGTACCGACCAGCCAGCCGGTAAAACTCAAACAGAAGCCCGCCACGATGCGGCGGCGCTCGCTATACAACTGGCGCACGGCGACGTCGATGGCGTCGGCGTGCGCGGTCAGCCCGGACCAGTCGCGTTTGCCCAATATCGACGAAGCCAGCCGCAGCACACGGCCAAACAGCCCGCGCCGCTGCGCCAGATAGAACGCGGCCATGCACAGCGCGAGGACCACGACCGCGATCATTGCGGCCTTGCGCACATTCTGCGACTCGCCGCCCGTCGCGTACACCGCGAAGATTGCCAGCCCAAATAACGCGAACCCGATCTGCGAGACCGCCTGGACGGTCGTGCTCACGGTAATTGCCGCAGCCGCGTCGCGCATGCGCATGCCGTGGTGCGCAAGGTGCCGCACCATCAACACCGGGCCGCCGATCTGCCCGGCCGGCAACAGGCTATTGACCGATTCGCCGGTCCAGCGCGCGAGTATCGCCACGCGAAACCCGTGGCGCCGACGTTTGCCATCGGACAAGATGAAAATCGTGCCCGCATCGAGCAGCAGCGGCAATAGGTGAAACGCCGCCACGAGTACCAGACCCCAGCCCGCAACCATCAGGGTCGACGCGACCGAACCGAACCCCTGCCATGCCAGCAGCGCGATAAAAAGCGCGACGCCGACCGACAGCAGGATGAGGGCCGCGCGTGTCATAGGGTACCGCCCGCGCCGTCAGCTCTGCTGCCTGGCGTACTACCATCGGTACCACCGTCGGTACCACCGTCGGTACCACTGGACGTACCACCGGACGTACCACCGGCCGCGTCGCGGCCCGCACGTCGCTGGCTCAGTTGCCGAAAGACCTGTTTGAAGCCGAAGTAAGCGATCGCGTCCTTCATGTTGGACACGAAGCGCCGCCATGCCCGCATATTGGGATTGGTGACGTATTCGAACGTCAGCGATACGCGCATTTCGTTGGCGCCCATCGGTGAGATCCGATGGCGCAGTTTGTCACCGTCGAAAAATACCAGGCCGCCGGGAGGGATCTGCACAGAACCGGGCTCGTCGGCCACATCGGCGTTGCGCGTATGCAGCTCGTAGTCGAGCCGGCACGAGGAATCGTCGATCACGCCAAGCAGCACCGTGTAGCGGCGACCGTCGTAGTACGACGTGTCGTAATGCCAACCGATGTGGTCGCCGGGGCGCGTGTAGTAGTAAAGCGCGTAGGCGTGCGCGTCGTCTTCTGGCGACAGTTGCAAGGCTTCGCCGCAGGTGCGCTCGAGCCAGCCGATCAGCTCCTTGGAACGATACAGTTGCGCGATGAACGGCGCCAGACGGTCTATCGTGTGACGGCTGACGCTGCCACCCTGCTTGTGTCCGGGCAGGTAATTGCGGTTGACTTCGCTGAGCAGCGCGCGCGCGTCGGCGGCGAGCTGACCGGCGGCCGCTGGCGGCAGGAAGTCTTCGAGGTACAGGAAGGCACCCTGGCGCGCAAAATCGGCGCGCAGGCGGTCGCTGTCCAGGCCGCGCGCGTGTGCGCCAATGTGCGGTTCGGTGCTTGCGGCGAGGTTAGCGGCAGTCGATGAGGCGCGCGAGATATCGACAACGAAATCCGGATCAGCGTGCGCGATCATGGAGAAACCATCGCCTCCGGCACGGCCGGAGCGGGCCGGGTACGGCGCACGACACGCCAATAATCGACAATCACCCACAGCGCGAACAACGGGGCGCCGATCGACGCCGCGATAAGGAACGGCGTGGTCACACCGGTCAGGGTCACGAGCGGAAGCAGGTACAGCACGTCCTCGGTTTCGAAGCCGGCCGCCTCGCCTTGCGCTGTCTGCGTCTTGCCCGCGAGCGATTCGATGCGCATCCGTAAGAAGAAAATCAGCGCAACCGCCACGCCTGCGATGCCGCCCAGCACTGCGGGATGTATCGCCATGTGCCGGCCTTGCGCTGCGAGCCCAAGCCCCAGACTGAGAAACAGCAGGACCGTGATAAGCGCGTCGCTCGCGAGATCGTAGAAATGTCCGATCTTGCTTGTCTTGCCACTGATGCGTGCCAATTCGCCGTCCGTATGATCGGCAAAATTGGACAGCACGATCAACAGCGCGCCGGCGTTCGCCCAGCCGAAGCTTCCCTGAGCCAGGCATGCCACGCCGGCGAGGCCGATGGCCAGTCGCAAGGTGGTCAGATAATTAGGTGTGACGCGCGTATCTTTGAGCGGCGTGACAAGCCTGCGAGCCAGGCGTGCATCCCAGGTACGAGGTGGCGCGACTTCGGCAATGGTGAGGGGGGCTCTACTTTTCATCTCGGGAATATATCCGATTTTTAGAATCATTTCAGCGCATCGAGGGTCTCCATTTTAATCCGGACTGTTTATCAGGCCCACTGAGGCCGGCCATTGGGGCACATGCCGGGTTTTGAGTGCGCAAATGTGCAACAGACCTTATGCGAATCAGGGGTAATCTTCGATATCCGCGGCCGGCTTCGACTACCCGTTGTCGCACCCGGCCTGCCGTTTGTCGATAAACGCGCTCATACCTTCTTTCCATTCCGCGCCACCGACCCACATCGAAAGCGCCTCGGCGCCGTAGCGTCTCGCGATGCACAAATCGGTGTCTTCACTCAATTAGATGCTGCGCTTGGACAGCGTAATAGCGCGCGAGCCGAGCTCGCACAAATCAAGGGCCAAGTTGAGCGCGGTTTCATAGGGTTTCAGCATGAGCCTCTACAAATTAAAGTGTCGGCCGGGAAAATTAACCGACTAGTCAGTTAGTCGCAAAAAACCTCGTGTAATCCTCACTGCTCATGGATGATGACAATCTAACCAATGGGTTAGATAATTGACCATGAAGTTTTTTTTGGGTAAAGTCAGGCGCACAGGGGACGATATGAGGGTCCTTTCCATGGACGTCTACGCAATCGGCCAGCCGGTTCATGCCGCCGATGTCATCGGGGATATGCGGCGAGAAGAAATCGCTTATCGCACCGCGCGTACCACGCTCGACAACGCCGGCATACAAGGCTGCATAAGAAGGCTGCATAAGAAGGCCGCATAAAGCCGCGTGAGCGACTTTCACCACGAACAGGCGTAGATCGCACCGATGAGCACAATTATTTCGCGGGTCGACCCGCACGCCGCGGCCTTTCGTACCAACGCGACGCACTACGAGGGTTTGCTCGAACTATTGCGCAGCCGCTACGCACACGTGCTGGCGGGCGGCGGCGCGGGCATGGTGGAGCGGCATCATGCCCGCGGCAAGAATCTGGCTCGCGAACGCATCGACTTGCTGCTCGATCCGATGTCGCCATTCGTGGAACTCTCCCCGCTCGCCGCCTGGGGGCTCTACGACAATGCGGTGCCGTGCGCGGGCATCGTCACCGGCATTGGGATGGTTTCGGGCACGCCTTGCATGGTGATCGCCAACGACGCCACGGTCAAAGGCGGGTCGTTTTTCCCCGAGACGGTCAAGAAGCATGTGCGCGCGCAGGAAATTGCGGAAACCCACGCCCTGCCGGTGCTGTATCTCGTGGACTGCGGCGGCGCCTATCTGCCCGAGCAGGACAAGGTGTTCCCCGACAAAGACCATTTCGGTAATACTTTTTATCGCCAGTGCCGCATGTCGGCCGCCGGCATCCCCCAGATCGCCGCGGTGTTCGGCGGCTGCACCGCGGGCGGCGCCTATATCCCGGCGCTCGCCGACGAAATGATCATGGTGCGCGGCCAGGCGCGTATCCACCTGGGCGGGCCACAGATCGTCAAGGCCGCGATCAACGAAGTGGTGGACGGCGAAACGCTGGGCGGCGCACAGATGCATACACGCGTTTCGGGCGTGAACGATTATCTGGCGGAAAACGAGGCGCAAGCCTTGCTGCGCGCACGTGAAATCGTGGCCAAGCTCAATCGCACCCGGCCCCTGCATGGCGCCCTGCGCACCCCGCTTGAACCGCGCTACGACATCGCGGAATTGGGCGGCATCGTGCCTTACGATTTGAAGCAGCCTTACGACGTGCGCGAGGTGATTGCGCGGCTGGTCGACGACTCCGACTTCCAGGAATTCAAGCCCGAGTTCGGTGCCACGCTGGTGTGCGGCACCGCCTATTGGTGCGGCTTTCCCGTAGGCATCCTGGCCAACAATGGCGTGCTGTTCTCCGAATCGGCGCTCAAGGGCGCGCATTTTATCGAGCTGTGCAACCAGCGCAACATCCCCTTGCTGTTCCTGCAGAACATCACCGGCTTCATGGTCGGCTCCGAAGCCGAACGCGGTGGCATTGCACGCCATAGTGCCAAGCTCGTGTACGCGATGGCGACGGCGCGCGTGCCGCGCTTCACCGTGATCATCGGCGGCTCGTTCGGCGCCGGCAATTACGGCATGTGCGGCCGCGGCTTCGATCCACGCTTCCTGTTTGCGTGGCCGAATTCGCGCATCGCCACCATGAGCGCGGACGTAGCCTCCACGGTGCTGACCGATCTGCGGCGCAGCAGCCTGAAGGCCGCGCCCGACGAGGACGAAATCGCCCGCATCGATCGCGAGACCCGTGCGCAATTCACCGAGCAAAGCGATCCGTACTACGCCACGGCCCGCTTATGGGACGACGGCCTGATCGAACCCGCGCAAACGCGTGCAACGATCGGCCTATGCCTCGCGCTGGCCGCCGCCGAGCCGGCCAAGACCGGCCTCTCCCCCGTATTCCGGATGTAGGAACGACATGTTCGAATCGATACTGATTGCCAACCGCGGCGAGATCGCCTGCCGCATTGCGCGCACTTGCCGGCGCCTGGGCATAAGGACCATCGCCGTTTATTCGCGGGCCGATGCACATGCGCGCCATGTGCGGGAAGCCGACGAGGCCGTGGCGATCGGCCCCTCGGAGGCGGCTCGCAGTTATCTGAACCCGGAAGCCATCATCGAGGCGGCACTGAAAGTGGGCGCTAAGGCCGTGCACCCCGGTTACGGATTCTTGTCGGAAAAGGCGGTCTTGCCGCACCTGTGCACGCAGCATGGGCTGGGCTGGATCGGGCCGCGCGCCGACGTGATCGAAAAAATGGGCTCGAAGATCGAATCCAAACGCCTGGCCGAACGTGCTGGCGTGCCGTGCGTGCCCGGGTATCACGGCGAAGATCAAACGCCTGCGCATCTGCTCGCGCAGGCCGGCAAGACCGGCTGGCCGGTATTGATCAAGGCCAGCGCCGGGGGCGGCGGCAAAGGCATGCGCCGCGTGCTGGCAGCCGAGCAATTCCTCGCCCAGCTCGAATTGGCCAAACAGGAGGCGATGCGCGCCTTCGGCGACGATCGCATCCTGATCGAGAAGCTGATTGCCCGGCCGCGTCATCTGGAAGTGCAGTTGGCCGGCGACAAGCACGGCAACCTCGTTCATCTTTACGAACGCGAATGCTCGATCCAGCGCAACTACCAGAAAGTGATAGAAGAAGCGCCCGCGCCCACGTTAAGCGCCGTGGCGCGTGAGCGTCTGTTCGAAGCGGCACTGAGCCTGGGGCGCCAGATCGGCTACGACTCGCTGGGAACGGTGGAATTCGTACTCGACGAAGGTTCGGATACTCCGTATTTCCTTGAAATGAATACGCGCGTGCAAGTGGAACATCCCGTGACAGAAAGCATCACGGGTGTCGACCTGATCGAATGGCAGATCCGCGCCGCCTGCGGCGAAGTGCTGCCGCTGCAACAAGACGAAATCAAGGTCGACGGCTGGGCGATAGAAGCCCGGGTGAACTGCGAGGATCCTGCGCACGATTACCGGCCCGAGTTCGGCCGCGTGCGGCGTTACGACGAACCGGCCGGCGCCGGAATTCGGGTCGACAGCGGTATCGAGCTCGGCTCGCAAGTCAGTCCTTACTACGACTCCATGGTCGCCAAGTTGATCGGCTTCGGGCCCAGTCGAGCGCAGGCTTGCGACCGGCTCCTGGAAGCGTTGCGCGGTTTCGAGGCGGCCGGAATCGGCACCAACCAGGCGCTGCTGTCAGCCATCGTCGATCATCCCCGCTTTCGCGCGGGGCACTTGACCACCAGCTTTCTGGCCGAAGCTTTCGAAAACGGCTGGCAACCCGCAGCGGCATTGCACAACGATGCACTGATCGCCGCTGGCCTTTACGACCTGCTGGCGCAGGAGACCGCGCGCGATCCGCGCGATCCGTGGGCGGCTGCCAGCGGCTTTCGGGTGATGTCCCACGTTAGCGGCGCCGCGGCGGTGCGTGTGCGCATTCTTGCAGCGGGGCATGATGAAACAGCTCTGACATTGGAGCGCGCAGGCGATGAATGGCATGCCCGCCTCGGCGAGATGCGCCGCAAGGTCCGGGCGCAATGGCAAGCACCGGACCAACTGCTGCTCACGCCAGAGCATGGCTGCGCTCGCCGGTTTACTGTCATCGAGGACGGCGATGATCTGCTGGTCGGCCATGCCGGTGCGCGCTGGCGTTTGCAGGTGCTGCCCGAAGTGGCGGCCTTGGCGCGCGCGCTGACACAGCAAACCGATGGCGCTGCGCATGTGCAAGCCGAGCTGCCCGGGGTGGTGACGACAATCAACGTTGCGGTCGGCGACACGGTGGCCAGCGGCGACGTGCTGGTGGTGATGGAAGCCATGAAGCTGATTTTCTCGCTCACGGCGGGGCGGGCCGGCCGCGTGAGCACCTTGCGCTGCGCGCCCGGCGAGGTGGTATCGGCCGGACAGACGCTGGTTGAAATCGAAGCGATCGCAGAAACGATAGCCGCAACAGATGCACTGCGCGACGAATACGATAGTAAGAAAATACTGGCGCCGCGCTAACTCTTACACCAATTGCTTAATCAACTGGACAGGCAGCGCAGAGCGCGCCGGGGAAAAAATGGCTGTATGGAAAAATGTGGTGCCCGCTGCGAGTCAGCAGTTCGAACGCAAGCGCGAGGTGCTGCTACGGGAAGCCGCGGCGTCCTTTAATAGACGCGGCTATCACGGCACCTCGCTGACCGAGATCGCCAAGAAGCTCGGCGTGACCAAAGCCGCGCTCTATACGTATGTGCCCAGCAAGGAAGAACTGCTGTACTACTGCCACGATTCGGCCATGGACACTGCGGTGGCATGCCTGGAGCGCGCTCAACGTGCCGGCGGCACGGGCCTGGAGATGCTCACGCGCACGTTGCAGAGTTATCTGGGACTGATGCTCGGCGAAGAGGGATCCTACGTGGTGCTGCTCGAAGAAAATGCGATGAAGCCGGCACATGTGCGCGCCATCATCAAGCGCCGCGATGCGTTCGAAAACGGTTTGCGCGCACTGGTCGAGAAAGGCATCGCCGACGGCAGCATCGCGCCGTGTAATTCCAAAATGGCCATTTTCGTGGCGATGGGCGCCCTGAACTGGTGCCGCAAGTGGTACTCGCCTAATGGCGAATGGTCGGGCCCGCAGATTTCGATCGCGCTGACGCAGATGCTGGAGCGTGGGTTATCCAGCCACCCCAGTGCGGAGCTGGTGGTGGACCCCGCGTCTATCGAGGCGCCGCCGGTATCCGAAGCTGCCACACCGGAAAAAATCCGGCGCCGGCCTGCTTGATGCGATTTGCCTGCTTAATGCGATTTGCCTGCGCCAAGCGATTTGCCTACATCAAGCCGTTACCTGCATCAAGCCATCGGCCCGCACAGGTCACGGCTCGGCGCGCAGATGCTCAGCGCACCGGCGGCAACAGGATGCCACCGTCAACACGGCGGATGTCGGTATGCCCGCAGAAGGCCATCGTGATATCGAGTTCGTTGTGGATGATTTCCAGGCACTTGGTAACGCCCGCCTCGCCCATCGCACCGAGCCCGTAGAGAAAGCTGCGGCCTATCATCGTGCCTTTCGCACCAAGCGCCACGGCTTTCAACACGTCCTGCCCGCTGCGGATGCCGCCGTCCATCCACACTTCGATACGCGAACCCACTGCGCGCGCTATCTCAGGTAGCGCGGAAATCGAGGACGGCGCACCGTCGAGCTGGCGCCCGCCATGGTTGGAGACGATCAACGCGTCAGCGCCGCTGTCGGCGGCCAATCGAGCGTCTTCCGCATCCAGGACCCCTTTCAGGATGAGCTTGCCGCCCCACAGCTTCTTGACCCACTCGACATCGGCCCAGCTCAGCGCCGGGTCGAATTGTTCGGCCGTCCACGAACTCAGCGAGGACAGGTCGCCCACGCCCTTCGCATGACCGACGATGTTGCCGAAGCTGCGCCGCGGCGTGCCCAGCATGCCTATGCACCAGCGCGGTTTCGTCGCGAGGTTGATCAGGTTGGGAAGCGTGAGCTTGGGTGGCGCCGACAAACCGTTCTTGATGTCCTTGTGGCGTTGGCCGAGGATCTGCAGGTCGAGCGTAAGCATCAACGCGCTGCATCGCGCGGCCCGGGCGCGCTCGATCAGTCGCACGATGAAATCGCGGTCGCGCATCATGTAGAGCTGGAACCAAAACGGCTGGGTGGTCCGCGCGGCCACGTCCTCGATCGAGCAGATGCTCATCGTGGACAAGGTGAACGGAACGCCGAATTTTTCTGCCGCGCGCGCCGCAAGGATCTCGCCGTCGGCATGCTGCATGCCGGTCAGCCCTGTCGGTGCGAGCGCAACCGGCATCGCGACTTGCTGCCCGATCATCTCGGTGCGCGTGCTGCGGCCCGCCATATTCACCGCGACTCGCTGGCGCAGCTTGATGGGCTGGAAGTCGCTCTCGTTGGCGCGGTAGGTGCTCTCTGTCCATGAGCCACTGTCAGCGTAGTCGTAGAACATGCGCGGCACGCGCCGCTGCGCGAGCACGCGTAAATCTTCGATGCAGGTGATGGCAGACATGATTTCTCGAGAGGTAGGGGTAGCGGCCAGCCGCCCACCGTCGGGACCAAAAACGGAAACGCGAAGGGAGGACGGGGACGGACCCCCGAGTATACATTCCGAGCGGCCGTCGAACAGCGCAAATGCGAGATGCGGGGCGAACCTGCTCTTCGCCCTCGCTCGCTTGGACGCTGAAGTGTCGCGCGAGCGTCGGCACGACTTGCTGTCGTCGCTACCCGCCGCCACCCGCCATCTCTCGTCTACATGACCGTCGGTTTCTCGGTTGCTCTCGATAGAAAGCCGTGAATCTGCGCGACCACCGCAGCGCCTTCGCCCACGGCTGCCGCGACGCGTTTGGTCGAATCCGAGCGTACGTCGCCGATGGCAAACACGCCGCTTACGCTGGTTTCCAACGGGCAGGACGGCGTAAAGTCCGCGTCGCCGGCCGCGGCCCCCGTCGGCACAAACCCCTTTGCATCGATGCGCACGTTACAACTGCGCAGCCATTCGGTGTTCGGATTCGCGCCGACAAAAAGGAATAGATGCCGCAGCTTCATCGTGCCGTTTTCGACGCTGCCGTCCTCACCGCGGGTGCGATACCGGATCCCGCTCAGCATGGCCTCGTCGCCCTCCAGTGCGGTAATTTCCGAACGTGGATGCAGTATCACGTTGGACAAGGAGGCCAGCCGGTCGATCAAATACCGCGACATGCTGGCCTCCAGGTTAGCGGCACGAATAAACACATGCACACGCGACGCGTGCGAGGAAAGGAACACCGCAGCTTGGCCCGCAGAATTCCCTCCGCCCACCAGCATGACCTCTTCGCCCTTGCACAACTTGGCTTCCACGGGCGACGCCCAGTAGTACACGCCACGTCCTTCGTATTTCTCCAGGCCTTCGATGGCCGGCCGGCGATAGACCGCGCCGCTGGCGATCACCACGGAGCGCGTGGGCACACGCCGCCCGTCCATCAGCTCCATTTCCAGCGGACGGCCGCCGCAATGCAGCGCCTTGACCTTGAGCGGAATCGCGATGTGTGCGCCGAATTTCTGTGCTTGCACGAAGGCGCGTCCAGCCAATGCCTGCCCCGAAATACCGGTGGGAAAGCCCAGATAATTCTCGATGCGTGCGCTGGCGCCAGCTTGACCGCCTGGCGCGCGAGCATCGAAGACCGCGACGGACAAGCCTTCGGACGCCGCGTACACGGCTGTCGCCAAACCCGCCGGGCCGGCGCCCACGACGGTCACGTCGTACACGTGGTCGGGATCGAACTCCGGCAATAGACCGAGCTGCGACGCGAGTTGCCCGAAGTCCGGCGCGCGCAACACGGTGCCGTCCGGACAAATCACAAGCGGAAAATCGTGCTTCGTCGTCGCGATGCGTTCAAGCAAAGTCATGGCGTCCGCATCGGTTTGCGCGTCGAGCACGGTGTGCGGATAGGCATTGCGCCGCAGGAAGCTCTGCATCAGATGCAGTTTTCCGTTTGCGGCCGAGCAGCCCACCAGCACCAGCCCCACCCCTCGCTCGATCAATCCCACGCGCCGCAAGATCATCGCGCGCATGATGCGCTCGCCCAGATCCGCTTCCGCGACCAACAGCGCGCGCAACTGGTCGGGCGGGATCACCAAGGCTTCGACCGCTTCCAGCGCGAGGGCATCCACCAGCGCGGGCCTGCCCGACAACTGTCCGACTTCGGCCAGAAATTGGCCGAGCCCTTCTTCCACGACCACTTTCGAGTGCCCCAAACCGTCGCGCTGCAACAGACGCACGCGCCCGCGCAACAACACGTGCATTCCGGGCCCGGGCTGGCCAATCGTGAACAGCAGCGTACCCGCTTCATAATGCCGAACGGCGCCGAAGCGCCGCAAGCGTTCGATCTCGGCGGGGGTTAGTACGGGGTACATTTGGTGACGCCGCGATTCCAGCGACGAAAACGGTGCGTCGCCAACCTTGTCGGAAGCCGTTACATTGTTCTCCGGTTGTCCACGCACGTCTGCGCTCATATCGACAGACATCAGGCCTTCCTCTGGCGGCGACTGCACGCCGCCGCCATCGGTGGCTTGGAGATCGGCTGGGGGATTCATCTCGGGCACTCCAGGATTAGATTAGGCTTCGCCAAGCTTGGTGGCTTCAGGGCCGCCGCGAGCGTCGAGAGGCGCCGGGGGTGACACCGGGGGTGACACAGCCGCCGGCACAGTTGACGAAGCAAGCGAAGAGGTATTGGGCTGCACAACAGATGGCGCAGGGGGTGGCGTAAAAGCGCAAACATCGCCAGAGCCATCAGCAACATGGCGCAGCGCTTGGCCGCTCGTATCGAGCGATCCGTGCTCGTCCAGTTCACCCGGATTCGCAATGGACTCCAGCGGCCAGCCCTCGTCGCGCCACGCGTCTAGGCCGCCGAGCAGCGGCATCGCGTCCGGGAAGCCAAGCTCGCGCAAATGTTTGGCCATCCACGCGGCCGATACTTCATTGGGGCAGGAGCAATAAATCACGATCTGCTGCCCCTGCTTAAGCGTTCCCACGAGGCCACCCAAGTCTCGCTCATCGGCAAATTCGGCGCCCGGAATGATAACGGGGTCGAGGAAGCGCTTTTCGGGCGAACGGATATCGAACACGAGCGGCATCTTGCCGGCCAGCATCAGCGTGTGCAACTGGTCGACGCTCATGCGCGCCGTTTCGAGCTTCTTGGTCAAGGCGCGCCGGCTGTACCACCGGTAGCCGATGTACAGGACCAGCAAGACCGCGGCCGTCGCGGCAGCGTCGCGGCCGTATAAACCCATCAGGGCAAACAGCAAGTCGAGCTGATAGGCAAAGATCGCGCCTAGCGCGAGCCCGGCGGCGGCCCAAAGCCCCGCGCCGACCCCATCGTATTGAAGGAACGTGGCATAGCGCACGCCCATCGCGCCGGCGAGCGGCACCGACACCATCGACAGACCCGGTATGAATTTAGCGACGAACAGCACACGCGCGCCCCAGCGACCAAAGAAACGCTCGGTTTGTTTGACGCAGGTATCGCGCGACAGCGAAACCTTGCACAGGGTCTGAAGGGTTTTTCCGCCGTAACGGCGTCCGGCCTTGAACCACACCGTATCGCCGAGCAGACTCGCGACCACCGAAGTGGCCAGTGCCAGAAGCAGGCTCGACCAGACCTCGCCGGGCGCCATCGCGATCGAGGCGCCGACGAAGATCAGCGTCGGGAGCGCCGGAACCGGCAGGCCCAACGAAGCAGCGAGCACATTGATAAATACTAGCAACGGGCCGTAGCTCGCCACCAAGTCATGCAGCATTGCGAGGACTCCACGACGGCACGTAGCCGTGCCGCATCGTTCACCAGAAGCGCGCCACGCAAATGCCGGCGCATGTATCGACTCTCGCCATTATGGACCGTTTACGGGACGAGATTGTGATGCAAAGTTCCGCTCGCACGAACTCGCACTGCAAACAATCAAGGGGTTGGATCACAAGGGGTGGATCAGTCAGCGCGGAGATTTTGAGGGGACAGGAAGCTGGCCGCAAGAAAGGTTCGCAGGCAACGCGATATCCATCATCCTGGGATGGGGCAGATGGAGGTTATTCATGATTTCGACATATTGCGCCTGGGTCTTTCCGGCCAGCCGCGGATTGAAGCGCTTTTCTTCGCCGATGCTCGATGCGGTCCAGCCCTGGTAGTCGTGGGCCGGGTAGACGGTGGTGCTTTCCGGCAAGCGGAACAGTTTGTTCACGATGGAGTCCCACGAGCGGCTAGCGTCGCCGCCCTGGAAGTCGGTGCGCCCACTGCCGCGTATCAATAGCACATCGCCTGTGAACACGGCCCGCGGCGCCGCGGGTCCGAGCACGAAACTGAACGATTCGTCGGTGTGGCCGGGTGTATAGATCGCCCCGAGTTCGATACCGTCGATGCGCAGGGTTTCACCGTCATTGATGCGCTGCGAGACGCATTCCGCTTTGGACAGCTCGCCCATGACTGTCGTGCAATGGGTGGCGTCGCGCAGATCGCCAAGCGCCGTGACATGGTCCGCATGCGTATGCGTGTCGATCGCATGCACCAAGCGCACGCCCAGTTGCTCGATAAGCTTGGTGTAGTGGGGAAGTTGCTCTTTGACGGGATCGATGATCAACGCCTCGCCACCCATGCGTGCGGCGAGAAAGTACGTGTAAGTACTGGACGTCGTGTCGAAAAATTGTCGAAAGATCATGGGCAATTTCACCGCAGCGCGTGTTTATCACTTTTTGATATAAGCTTATTCCATATATGAATATAAGACTGGGGGAGGTGAAAGTCAAACGAAACAAATTCGGGACGTCAGCCGCGTGCAAAGCCGTCCAGCCATGCACTCATGACCCGATGCGCGGCATCAGGACTGACCACGTTGCGGTGCACGCGCAGCGAGTCGGGCGAGATCCCGAGCATCGCCAGTTGATCCTTATTGCCTTCGATCCAGGTATCGATCGCGGCCGGTTGCACTTCGAGATGAAATTGGAGCGCGAGCACGTGGCGGCCGATCGAAAACGCCTGGTTTTCATCGGGCCGCCCAGCACCACCATGACATCGGCCTCGAGCGGGTCGATCCCGGCTAACGATGCGCGGGTCGCGTCAAGGTACTGGATCGACACGCCGGCTTGCGTGAAGAACGGCTCCAGCTCACCCAAGTCTTCAAAATCCACATGGCGCAATGCCATCAACGTTTTCATTTTGGTCCTGTTCGATAGTGCTCGATGCTACTCGATGCAAACGCCATGCTTATTGGTCGATGCGACGGCATGCGTCTTGCGACACACCATCACGATCTCGTCGACATCGTCTAACGCTATCATGCCCGGCGCCAGGTCCAGTTTGTCCTGAAAACGCACCCCCAATGGCATGAATACGCGGTTATACCACCACATGGCGCGCTCCCGGCGATGGGTCAGGTACCACATGCCGAGCTCGAGCAAACGCGAAGAGCGCGGCTGCATCCCGTAGACACCGCTGCGCTCGACCACGAGCCCGTGCTGCGCCAGCTTTTCGACCAGCCGTGCGGGCTCGTAACGGCGGCGGTGGCCGACGAAATCGTCGAACGGCGTCCAGCGCGAGGGGTGCAGCGGCACCGATAGCAGAAACGTTCCGCCCGGCATGAGAACACGCGTGAGTTCCGACAGCGCGGCATCGTCATCGTCGACGTGTTCGACGATGTCGAGCGCACAGACCAGATCGAACACGGCGTCGTCAAACGGCAGCGCGCTCACCTGCCCGAACGTCGCGTCGGCGCCGCGCGCTCGCAGCTTCTCGAGGGCGGGCTCGCTGATATCGACAAACTGGGTAAGGTCTAACGGCAAGCGCGGGCGCAGCCCGGGCGCCACTTCGAGCCGTCGCTGACCTGCGGCGAGCAAGGAACTGACCAGCGGCCACGTGTTGAACCGCTGCGGTTCCACCAGGCGCGCACCCGACCACAGTCCGTCGTAAAACCGGCGGTTGGTTTCGAGTAGCGTGCGGTCCATGCTGTGCGGTGACGGCTTCATCGTGGGCAATCCAACGGGTGAGAATGGACACCGGCAGCACGCCCGGATGCAGAATTTGAGATCAACGGCGGGTTTTCGTTCCTTACAGTTCTGCCTTTCAGCCCTGTCTTGCAGACCCGCCTTACAGCCCTGCCTTACAGCCCTGCCTTTCAGCCCCGCCTTAGAGCCCTGTCGTCAGCTTTTGTCCTCCCAACGCCACGACAAGTCGACGCCCATCACAGCCAGCTTGCCCTTGCATTTGAAAGCAATCGCCAGCGTGACGCAGCCCAGGTCTCCGATGATGCCGAGATAAGGTTCGGTCACGACGACTTCACCGGGTCGCCGCACGGCATCGCTGAAGTACGGCCGCATGCCCCAACGCGCGCCTTGCGGATTGCGCAGCGGCGCGAAGCGGGCATAGTTGCCGTTTTCCGCGTCCGAGGGGATTTCGATGACCGCCCCGACTTGATAGCCTGCCGCATCGAGCAGATAGGTACGGGTAAAAAACGGCAGCTGGGCGAGCGCGCTCGCTGCCGATTCGAAAGGCGAGCCGGCCATCATCTGCTGCGCCGCCGACCTGAGCGTGGCTTGGTACGCGGCGAGCGTAGTCGACTGATATTCGTTTTCGTGCTGGCGGCGACGTGCCAGCGCGTCGTGCGCTTCATCGATCAACGCGACGGTGGCTTGCGGCGGCGCCCGCCCTTCGATCGGCTTGCCCAGCAAAAAGCCCTGCACCAGATCGGCATTGCACTGCGCGACGAAATCGAGCTCGCCCTGAGTTTCGATGCCTTCGACCACCACCAGCGATCCCGTTTCGTGGATCAATTTGATTAGCGTGGGAAGCAGGCGCTCGAAATGCCGTCGCGTCATCGCCAAATTCAAAAATTCGCGGTCGATTTTAACGATGTCAGGCGCGAGCAAGGCAATGCGATCGAGGTTCGAGCGGCGGATGCCGAAATCGTCGAGCGCAGTGACGAAGCCTTCCGATCGCAACGCCACAATCGCGTCGGCCAGCGGTCGGTTGTCGCCTTCACTTTCGAGCACTTCGATCACGATCTGTTGAGGCCGCAGCCCGACGCTGGCGACCTGCTCCATCATCTCGGCCACGTACCACGGGTGCGAGAGCGTTTGCGGCAATACATTGAGAAATAGCCACTCCTGCGGTCCCAGCAAGCGGCTGCCATGTTGTAGATGCAAACGGATGCACGCCCAATCGAGTTCGATTTGCTCGCTCGCGGAGCATTGGGCGAAAGCGGCTAGTGGGTTGACGGATGTTCCGTCTTCCTTCGTAACGCGCAATAGCGCCTCACCGCCGACCGGACGCCGATGCAGCATGCCGAAGATGGGTTGAAATACGGAGGTAAGCACATCGCCTTTATAAAGGGCGGTGAGCTGGGTCATAGGGTTCTCGCAAATCAATTGAAAGGGTCAGACAAACTCCGTTCCGGACTCGGCAAGTTCGGGCGCACATTGCATGGGGTACGGTTCGGTTCGGACCAAGGTTATCAGATGGTTTCGCGTCGGTGATCAGAAAAATATTTCGAGCGATGCAAACGCGATACGCCTATGGCTACGCTTACGGATATGCCATCCCCCGCATTCGACTATCCGCATCGGGCAATGCGCGCTCGAAATGTATTTGGAGTGTGCACGGGAATGAGAGAGATGCGGACGACATGGCCATAAAATTCGTATGGCCAAGCTACAGGCATTTAGCAACACCGAATGGTTCGCGGACTATGCCCGAAAGCAAAAAGGCCAACCCGCAGGCTGACCTTTTTCATTGTGCGACGGAGCTTGCTCGCCGGTAAGCCGGCGCGCTGTTTCAGTGAGCGAGACGCCCCGAAATACCGACCGCCAAAGCGTGATTGGCTTTCTGCATCGCTGCGGCGGCCTGTTCGGAGAGACCGTAATAAGACGGCTCCACCGTGTAGCGACCGCATTCCGACAGCATGGGTTCATGTATGCAGCTATTACGCGCCAGCACGCCTATGATGGGCAGGCCTTCAAAATCGAGCGAACCGACCCAGCGGACATTCGGAAATTCGGCATAGAGCGCAGCGACGTGCTTCGCGAGTTCACGACGATATTGACACAGCTCGGCTTGCGCGGCTTCGAAATAAGCCGGATTTTCACTGCCAGATACTTCTTCGACGTGTGAATTTGCATTCGCCATTTTGATTCCTCTGCCCCAAACCGCGACAATTCGTGTGTAAAGACCCGCTGGCCATCATTTAGAGACAATCTTAGCGCGTCGCCTTCGCTTTCATGGGGTTTACGCTCTGACTTTTACGTTTTGTCACAAGGCCGAGATTCTTGTTACGAATTGTTATTCTTTTTAGATTGATCTCTTTAAAAACCTGGATTTTTCCCGTTTTTTAAAATGCGTTCGGTGCGGCGCCCCGGCCGTTTTACGCCGTGGTCGAGACGAAGCCTTGCCCGCTATTGCATCCGGTATACGCAGATGCCCTACAATCGCACGCTGTCCATCGCCCGCTGTCTATCAGACCCCAGCCACACGCATGCGCGAATCCCACGCCCCCAAGACCTTTTTCACCACGCTCGATGCAATACGAGGCGTAGCAGCTCTGCTCGTAATGTTGCGTCATGTCGGGTTCTTCAACGGCTTGCGTTTTCAGGAAAGCTATCTGGCAGTCGACGTGTTCTTTTTGTTGAGCGGCGTGGTAATCGGCAATGCTTATGAAGCGCGCCTGCGCGGCGGAATGTCAGTTTGGGCGTTTAGCTGGGTGCGTGTGGTGCGAATTTTCCCGCTTTACTTGCTCGGTAGTGCGCTCACCGCGTACGCGTGGCTTGCAGGCGATAGCGTCGCGTCCACGCAATTGGCGTGGCTAGCCATGTTGGCCTGTCTGATGCTGCCAAGCTTTCAGACCGCACAACCGTTTCCGTTGAATCACCCGGCTTGGTCGCTATTCTTCGAACTCGTGGCCAACCTCAGTTACGCACTGGTACTGAGGTGGTTGAGCACACGCGTGCTCGCGATCGTGGTGGCAATGGGCGCCATCGGTACCGTCGCGTTGCTGTGGTTTGCACCGACGCATAGTCTGGACGTCGGCTGGAGTCAGGCGAATTTCGCCGCCGGACTGATCCGCGTCGGGTTCTCGTTTTTCGCCGGCGTGCTGTTGTTCCGGATATATGCGGCCGCGGCGGCACGACAGCAGCACCATGGGGCCAAGCCCAGGGCGGCTTCGCCCGCGTGGCGTGCGTGGCTATGCGTAGCCTTGGTTGCAGCATTGTTGATGTCTTGCCCCTCGGCGGCGCTGCAGCCGTGGTTCGACGGCGCCGTCGTGCTGGTGGCTTTTCCGTGGCTGGTGTACCGAGCGCTGTGGTGCGAGCCCGTCGGATATGCGGCGCGCGTGGCACGTTGGCTGGGCGCGGTGTCGTATCCGGTCTATGTATTGCACGTCCCGCTTAGCTCGTGGGTACATCAGAATCTGGCGCTCCACAACGATCTGCCGGGACGCACCGCGACACTGTGGATAGGCGCCGGCTTCGTCGCGTGCCTGCTGCCCGTGTGCAGCCTGTTGAATCGTTATTACGACGCCCGCGCACGGCGGCTTCTGCTCATGTACGGCCCGCGCTGACGCTATACTCGGCAACGGCCCACAATGCACGATCCGTCGTGCCGCTCGTGCGGGAAAACCATGCTGAAATCCCTGCCTACCGTTTGGAAGAAATGGCGCGCCGCACAGCGTAGCGGCCAGCAAATCGACGCCTTGTTGGTCAACGCCGATCCGAAGGCGCCGCTGGCGATCCGTAACCAGTGGCTCATCGAAATCGCGCATTGGTTGCATCGGGGCGGCTCGCTCGCCGTGGCCAACCCCGTGACCGCCGGGGTGACCGCCGACGTGGCTACCGGGGTGGCTCCCGAGGTGACTCCAGATGTGACCGGAATTGCTGCGCAGGACGCGCAGCCGGCCGAAGCCACCGACCTGCGATTTCCGCCGCACACCCGCTTGCGCTACCTGCTGCAATTGCTCGAGCGCAACCCACAGTGGAAGGAACGCTGTGCGCGCGCGCTCCGGCAAACGCTCAGCGATAGTGACACCGTCTCGCTGCTGTGCGAAAGCGGCATGCCCGCGCATTCGGGTTTTCTCGGCGCGCTGATCGAGCGCATCCAGACCGCGTTGATTCCTCCTGCACCGAATAGCCGCGAGCTGAGCAACTTGTTCACGCTGATGTTTACCTCGGCCGACGACGCCCAATGGGTGGCTGCGCTCCCACCGTCGCTACTGGAACCGCTCGGCGCGTTGCTCGCGTACCGTATCGGGCCGGACGAAAAATATCGGCTCGATCTCTTGTCACTCGATTTGCTCGACGCCATCCAGGCGCTGGTATGCCAAGTCAGCGCGACGGGCCTCTCGCACGCGGTGCGCACTCGGCTCACGCCAAGCAGCCTGGACGAGTCACCGTTCTTCCAGCTCGGGCGAGCGATGCTGGCCATCGCCGACACCCACCACGCACGCAATCGGGATACACAAGCGCCGCAGCCACTGCAAGCGACGCAAGCACAAGTATCATTGCCCGACGAGCGAGCGCTCGAATTGCGCCTGCTCCAGGAGGTCAATTACTTGCGCCTACTTCTAGATCGGTGCCGCACATGCGCGCGTGAAATCTATTCGCACCTGGACAAGAACGGCGTAAGCGTTGAGATCGTTTTCCAGATCGAGCGCATGCAGGCGCGCCTGGCACGCATCGAACAACTGCTCGAAACGTGGCTCGCCGAGGACGGCTTGAAATCATGTGCACGTCTGCTGGCCGAGCTGATCGTGGCGAACCGCGCGAGCCACAGCATCGCTCACCTGCTGCGCAGCAGCTTCGGCATGCTGGCGCGCAAGATGGTGGAGAGCAGCGCGCAGACTGGCGAGCACTATATCGCGCGTGACCGCGACGAGTACCTCACCATGTTGAAAATGGCGGCGGGCGGCGGACTCGTAACCGCAGCCACCGTCTATATCAAGTTCGGGGTCACCGGCGCGCATCTGCAGCCCATGGTCGAGGGTTTTCTGGCTGGCGTGAACTACGCATTGAGCTTTTTGCTCATGCATTTCCTGCACTTCACGCTGGCCACCAAACAACCTGCGATGACCGCGCCTACCATCGCCCACGAACTCGACGAAGCCGGCACGCCCGAGGGGCTCGAACACTTCGTCAGTTCGGTGATTGCCCTGGTGCGTACCCAGGCCGCGTCCATTTTCGGCAATCTGATGTTGGTGTTTCCCGTGTGCCTGGCGGCGCAACTCGGTTGGTCATGGCTTTTTCACGCCGACCTGATTTCGCCCGAGAAAGCCCATTACACATTGAAATCATTTTCGCTACTGGGCGCGACACCGGTGTTTGCGGCGTTCACTGGCGTGCTGCTCTGGTCGTCGAGCCTGCTCTCGGGCTGGGCCGAAAACTGGTACGCGCTGCATCGTCTGGGCGACGTGTTGGCCTATAACCGGCGCCTGCGCATGGTGTTCGGCGACTCGGGCGCGGCGCGCATCGCCGCCTTTTGGCACCGCAATCTGTCGGGTATCGTCGGCAATCTTTCGCTGGGCTTGATGCTCGGATTGGTGCCGGCCATTCTGACCGCGTTCGCGCTGCCATTCGAAGTACGCCACGTTACGCTAAGCACCGGCTCCATTGCGGTGGCGATCGGCGTGCTGGGCATGTCTGCGCTGGATACAAGCGAGTTCTGGTGGGCCGTGGCGGGCACTGCCAGCATGGCGGTGCTCAACGTGGGCGTGAGTTTTGCGCTGGCGTTCCAGATGGCGGTGCGCTCGCGGGGCTTGCGCACCCCCGATCGTCGTGCGCTGAACCGGGTAATCTGGCGCCGCATTTTGACCCAACCGCTTAGCCTGCTGTTTCCTCCGGCCACGGCCCAGATTACGCGCCACCAACCCCCGAACACCCAATCATGAATATCCACATGCCCCACGCTGCGTCGTCATCGGCTGCCCAAATCGGCATTCTATTGGCCGGCGGACGCGGTTCCCGGTTCGATCCGTCCGGCGCGCAAAACAAGCTGTTGGCGCGGCTGACGCGCGGCCCCGATGCGGGCGAAGCGGTGGCGTTCGTGGCCGCGCGCCACCTGTGTGCAGTGCTGGGTCGAGTGATCGCGGTGGTCAGGCCACAGGGGCCAGGCGCTGAGGAACTAAGCCGTGTGCTGGCACGGGCCGGCTGCGAGGTGCTGATCAGCGCCGACGCGACGCGCGGCATGGGCGCAAGCCTGGCCGCCGGGGTGCGCCACGGTGGCCCCGCTGCCGGCTGGGTAATCGCCTTGGCCGATATGCCCGAACTGCAACCCGCCACGATACGGGCGGTCAGCACGGCGCTCGTGGCGCCCGACAGTATCGCGGCGGCGTGTCACGCTGGCCAGCGCGGACATCCGGTCGGTTTCGCCGCGGCGCATCGCGACGCCCTGATGCGCCTGGACGGCGACCGAGGCGCGCGCAGCCTGTTCGAGGCGCACCCCGTGACCTTGATCGACACGCAAGACCCCGGCGTGCTGCTCGATATCGACACGCCCGACGCGCTTTAAGAGCGGCGACCGGCCGGGGCCCCGCGCGACGCAGTGCGTCGCGTTCACGGGCGTATTATCCGGGAGATGTGCGCGGTGATAGCCGGGGTGATACCCGCGTGCTTATCGCTTGTTAGTCATGCATTAGTTGCGTTTTATTGCTTAATGAGCGCGATTCGTGGATGCTGGTTATGATCAGGCCTATGCGCAAGTTCATACGGCATATTTCCCATGACATCGGACTGATGCGCGGTTCGCGTGGCGAACATCCCGCGCAAGCCGGCGCTTTGACGATCGGCGTGATTCACGGCCCCGCTTTATAGGCCCGATTCACGGCTCCACGACCTTGGAAATTTCTCATGATTACTCTGAACATTAACGGTCAACCGCATGACGTGGATGTGCCGCCGGACATGCCGCTGTTGTGGGTCCTGCGCGATGTAATCGGCTTGACCGGCACCAAATTCGGCTGTGGCATCGCCGCATGCGGCGCCTGTACGGTGCAGTTGAACGGCCAGCCGGTACGCTCGTGCGTCACGCCCGTGGCGGCCGTCGGCAACCAGAGCGTGGCCACCATTGAGACGGTGGGCGCAACGCCGGCCGGCAAGAAAATTCAGCAAGCCTGGCTCGATCTCGACGTGGTGCAATGCGGTTACTGCCAGTCGGGACAAATCATGTCGGCGACTGCGCTGCTCAACACCACTCCCAATCCCAGCGACGCCGATATCGATGCGGCGATGGCGGGCAATATTTGCCGCTGCGGCACCTACACTCGCATCCGCGCGGCAATCAAGCAAGCCGCCAAGGGAGCCTGACATGTCGCAAGGATTACTGCACGGACACGGTCATCAAGCGATTCATCATCAGAGCGCGGTGCTCGAAGGCGCCGGACCCGAACTCGCCGCCGCCGGCGCGGCTCGTCGCCGGTTTCTGAAAATCGGCGCAAGCATGAGCGTCAGCGCAGCGGCCGGGGGCGGCATGTTGCTGAGCTTCGCGTTTCCCGCCAAGGCCGCTGACCTGGCGCAAGCCGAGATGGACGCCAATCCCAACGCGGCTTTTGCACCCAACGGTTTTATCCGCATCGACAACACGGGGCTGGTCACGCTGATCATGCCCAAGGTCGAGATGGGGCAAGGCACATACACCTCGCTTCCGATGCTGCTTGCCGAAGAACTCGAAGTGTCGCTCGACAAGGTGCAGCTCGAACACGCACCGCCCGACGAAAAACTTTATACGGACCCGCTGCTGGGCGGCCAGTTGACAGGCGGTTCGACCTCGGTGCGCTATGCCTGGGATCCGCTGCGCCAAGCCGGCGCGCTTGGCCGCATGCTGTTGGTGAGCGCCGCCGCCGCACAATGGCAGGTCGACCCGGCCAGTTGCAAAGCGGCAGACGGCGAGGTGATACATCCTGCGAGCGATCGTCGCGCAGGGTACGGCTCGTTGGTGGATGCCGCGGCTAAACTGCCGGTGCCGGCCTCGGTCCCGCTGAAAGATCCGAAGGATTTCAAACTCATCGGCACGCCGCTCAAACGCCTGGATTCGCCGGACAAGGTCAACGGGGCTGCCCAGTTCGGGCTGGACGTACGACTGCCCGGCATGCTCTATGCGGTGGTCGCAAGCTGCCCTGTAGTAGGCGGCACGGTAGCCGCGGTCGACGACAGCGTCACCAAGACGTTGCCGGGCGTGCGCCAGGTGGTCAAGCTCGATAATGCGGTCGCCGTGATCGGCGACCATACCTGGGCCGCCAGTCGCGGACTGGCCGCGCTGAAGATCGACTGGAACGAAGGCAGCAACGCGCGGCTATCCAACGCCGATGTGGTGGCCGATCTCGCTGCCGCCGCACAGCACACGGGCGCCGTGGCGCGCAACGACGGCGACGCCGGCAAGATGCTGCAAAGCGCCGCGAAAAAGATCGACGCGATTTACCAGCAGCCGTTTCTCGCGCACGCGACGATGGAGCCGATGAATTGCACCGTGCACCTGAGCGACGGCAATTGCGATATCTGGGTCGGCACGCAGGTGCCGACGCGGGTGCGCGATGCGGCCGTAGAGATCACCGGTCTGCCGGCCGATAAAATCCGCATCCACAATTACCTGATCGGTGGCGGTTTCGGCCGCCGGCTCGAGGTCGACGGCGTGACGCAGGCGCTCAAGATCGCTCAGCAGGTCAATGCGCCAGTCAAACTGCTGTGGACCCGCGAGCAGGATATCCAGCACGACATGTACCGTCCGTATTACTACGACAGCATTTCTGCGGGGCTGGACGCCAATGGCAAACCGGTAGCGTGGACGCACCGCATTGTCGGTTCGTCGATCATTGCGCGCTTCTTTCCCCCCGCGTTCAAAAACGGCTTGGACCCGGATGCAGTCGAAGTGGCCTCGGATCCCCCGTACGACCTGCCCAATATTCATGTCGATTATGTGCGTCAGGAGCCGCGCGGCATTGCCACGGCATTTTGGCGCGGAGTCGGCCCGACCCGTGGCACGTTCGTGGTCGAAAGCTTTATCGACGAACTCGCGGCCGTGGCCAAGGTCGATCCGGTGCAATACCGGCTGGATCTGCTGGATAAATCGCCCCGCGCGAAAAATGTGCTTCAGGTCGCCACGCAGCAAGCGGGCTGGGGCACGGCGCCGACCGAGCTGACCGGCTACAAGAGCGGGCGTGGCGTCTCGGTCATGCATGCGTTCGGCAGTTTCCTGGCCATGGTGGTGGACGTCGGCGTCGACCCACAGGGCGAGGTCAAGGTGCGGCGCGTGGTCTGCGCGGTCGACTGCGGGATGATCGTCAACCCAAACACGATAGAAGCGCAAATCGAGGGTGGCATCAATTTCGGCGTGACTGCGGCACTTTATAGTGAAATCACTTTCAAAGATGGACGCGTCGAACAAAACAATTTCACCGATTACCGGATGCTGCGCATCGACGAAGCGCCGCTTATCGAAGTCCACCTGGTAAAGAGCACGGAAGCGCCGGGCGGCATCGGCGAAACCGGAACGGCGGCGCTTGCGCCGGCGGTAACCAACGCCATTTTTGCCGCAACGGGCAAGCGCTTGCGCCAGTTGCCGGTCGGCAAGCAACTGCAGACGGTCTGATATGGATAGCGTTGATCTCGAAGTACTGCGAGCGGCCACGCAATGGTGTGCGGCCGGCCACCTGACCTTGCTCGGCACTGTCGTGCGGACCTGGGGTTCGGCGCCGCGGCCGCCCGGTTCACTGATTGCGATACGCGAGGATGGCCAGGTCAGAGGCTCGGTTTCGGGCGGCTGCATAGAAGACGACCTGATCGACAAGGTCCGCACCGGCGAGCTGCGCCCGCTCACACCGCTCACGCAAACCTATGGCATCAGCGCCGACGAGGCGCACCGCTTCGGACTGCCTTGCGGCGGCACGCTGCAGATCGTGCTGGAACCGATCGGCGCGCAATCGCAGTTGCAGCCGCTACTCGATGCGGTGCTCGCCTATCAGTTGGTAACGCGCGAGCTCGATCTAGCCACCGGCGTCGCGAGCTTGCGCGCCGGATCGCACGCGCCCCAGCCGATTTACGACGGCCACACGCTGATGACCAGCCATGGCCCGCGCCGCCGCCTGGTGATCGTGGGTGCGGCGCAAGCGTCGCGTTACCTGGCCAGCATGGCGCAGGCGCTCGACTATCGCGTGATTGTTTGCGACCCGCGCAGCGAATATCTCGACCAATGGGATGTGCCCGGTGTCGAACTGTCGCGCGAGATGCCCGACGACTTGATCGTGCGGCTCGCGCTCGATGCGCACAGCGCCGTAGTGGCGCTCACGCACGATCCCAAGCTCGACGACATGGCGTTGCTCGAAGCGCTGAAGTCGGCCGCGTTCTATGTCGGCGCATTGGGTTCGCGCGTCAATAGCGACCGGCGTCGCGAGCGCCTCGCGCTGTTCGACCTGACCGCGCAGGAAATCGCACGATTGCACGGCCCCGTGGGTCTGGACCTCGGCGCGCGCACGCCACCCGAAATCGCCATCGCCATCCTCGCGGAGATGACGGCCATCAAGAACGGCGTCACGATCCCGCCCAGCCGGCGCGAAGCGCTGCCCGCAACCATGCCGTCCGATGCCGCTGCAGTCGCGGCAACAGTAGCGGGCAACGAACGCTGTGCGACGTAAGCGCTGCGGTGCGCCTGCGACGAACCCATCATTCCTGCGAGGCATCATGAAAAAATTCCGGCTTCCTGGCTTGGCCGTTTCCTCGTTTGCTCTGCTGGCGCCGCTCGCGTTCAGCACTGCAATGGCGGCGACCGCAATGGCAACGTCCGCGCCCGCTACGGCCCCGGCGGCCGACCTGATTCAGCGCGGTAGCTATCTGGCGGCGGCCGGCGACTGTATCGCCTGCCATACCGCGCCCAAAGGCAAGCCGTTCGCCGGCGGCCTGCCGATGAGCACGCCGATGGGCGCAATTTACTCGACGAATATCACGCCGGATTCGAGCACCGGCATCGGCAGTTATAGCGAGGCCGACTTCACCCGCGCGTTGCGCGAAGGTGTAGCCAAGGATGGTCACAACCTCTATCCGGCGATGCCCTATCCGTCGTTCGCCAAGGTGAACGACGACGACATGCATGCGCTGTACACGTATTTTATGAACGGCGTGACGCCGGTGAATCAGGCCAATCGCGATAGCGCGATTCCGTTTCCCTTGAATATGCGCTGGCCGCTAAAGCTGTGGAATATGGTGTTCCTCAAATCGGGCGTTTATGCGCAGAAGCCCGACCATGATGCGATGTGGAATCGCGGCGCGTATCTGGTGCAGGGGCTCGGGCATTGCGGCGCGTGTCACACACCGCGGGGCATCGCCTTCCAGGAGAAGGCGCAGGACGAGACGGGCGAGTTATTCTTGAGCGGCGGCGTGCTGGACGGCTGGGACGCATCGAACCTGACCGGCAATCACAATAGCGGACTGGGACGTTGGAGCGAAGCGCAACTCGTCACCTTCCTGAAGACGGGCGCCAACGAGCATGCCACGGCCTTCGGTTCGATGACGAGCGTGGTCAATAACAGCACCCAGGCGCTCAGTGACGACGACGCGACCGCGATGGCGCGTTATCTGAAGAGTCTGCCGCCCGCACTGGGAGGCGACGCGCCACAGTATGCCTATGCCGACCAGGGTACGGCGGCACTGCTGGCACGGCCGGCCGGACAAACCGGTGCGCGCGTGTATGCGGAGTATTGCATCCATTGCCACGCGGTCGATGGGCACGGGCACACGCCATTCCTGGCGCCGCTGGCGGGCAACCCGAATGTGCTGGATCCCAGCCCCTCATCGTTGATCAATGTGGTGCTTAACGGTAGCGACGATCTGGTGATCAAGGGTGTACCGGCGCCGTATCCGATGCCGAAATTCGGCGCGGTGCTCAACGACCAGCAGGTGGCGGACGTGACGACGTTTATTCGCGCGGCCTGGAATAATAATGCGCCGGCGGTTTCCTCCAGCGAGGTGGCCAAGCTGCGCAAATCGACCGAGGCGGCACGCTGAACTTGCGGAGGTTCCCATGCGCACTACCATTACCCTTGATGATGATTTGATCGCCAAAACTCAAACCTATACGGGCTTGGAGGAAAAAGCGGCGCTTGTGCGCGAAGCGCTCAAGGCCTTGATCCAACGTGAAGCCGCGAGGCGACTCGCGAATCTTGGTGGCAGCCAACCGGGTATCAAGGGAGCGTGGCGTAGCCGGCAAGACGTCGAATGATTCTTGTCGATACGTCCGTCTGGATCGACCACATCAACTCCTCTGATCCTATGCTCCTCAGCCTGGCCGCCGAGGAATCCGTCGCTGCGTTCATCTAGCGATCAACTCAAGCCATACCGTATTGCCACGCGAAAAAGACGCCCAGCGCTACGACGATCGTCAACAGCATGTGGCGCGTGAGTGCGCTCACGAGGATCGCGCACAGCGACGCCACCAGCTGCGGATTCCGCCAGTTCAATTCAGCCGCGCCACCATGTGGCGCCAACACCATCGGCGTGATGATCGCTGTAAGCACGGTGACCGGCACGAACTCGAGCGCGGTACGCAGACCCGGTGAGAAGGTGACGCGTTCGCCCAGCATCAGTACCAGCGCTTTGGTCAGATACGTGAGCGCCGCCATGCCGAAAATTGTCCAGAACGTATTCATGGCCTTACCTCGCTGTGCCCAGCCAGTTCGCCATCGCGATTACGATTGCGCGAGAGCAGTACGCCGACCGCAACGCCGGCCACGACCGCCGCAAGCAAGCCTAGCTTGTACGGCCAGTCATGCCACGCGAAGGCCAGCGATCCTGCGGTAAGCGCGGCTGCCACCGAACGCAGGTTGGTGAGCTGCGGCACAACGATCGCGATGAAGGTAGCGACCATCGCGAAATCGAGGCCGAGCGACTGTAGCCCAGGAAACTCGCTGCCGAATAACAGACCGGCCAGCGTCCAGAACTGCCAGTTCAGATACATCGCGACACCCGAGCCCAGCATGTGCCAATGACCAAACGTACGGCCCGGCTGGCGGCGCTGCGAAGCATGGCTGACGGCGAACACCTCGTCTGTCAGCAGCAGCCCCAGCAACAAACGCCAGCGCGTGGGCAAGCGGCGTAGATGCGGCAGCAGCGTCGCGGCGTACAGCACGTGGCGCAAATTGACGATCAGCGTGGTGGCCCACACCACCAGAAAGCTCGCTTGCGCGCTGATCAAGCCCAAGCCGATAAACTGGCTCGACCCGGCATAGACGGCAAGCGACATCAATTGCCCTTGCCATAACGACACGGGGCTCACGGTCACCAGGGTGCCGAAAATTACGCCGAACGGTGCGGCGCCGATCAGCATGGGAATGGTATCGCGCGCACCGGTGACACATTCGCTCAACCGGGAGAGCGGCGCATCGCTGTTTTGCATGGAGCGGATCTGTTCTGATGAATCGAACGACGAGCGTAACCGGCGTCGCTAAGCGGCGCTTGTATGTTCTTGCTAATGGGATGGATTAGCGCTTGGGGTTCGCGTTTGGGGTCAGCGTTTGGGGTCAGCGTTTGGACCCAACACTCGCAGTCGTAGGCAGGGACCGCGGAGCGTTCGCCAAAGAAGTCTGCCACCGGCCGGGAGGTACGCCAAAGGTGCGCAGGAAGTGGCGCGTGAAATGGCTTTGATCGGCGAACCCGCTCGCCACAGCAACTTGCGTTACCGGTTGGCCGGCACGCAAGGCGCCCAGTGAACGATTGAGCCGTAGCTGATTGCGCCACGCATGCGGCGCCTGCCCGACCGAGCGCGTGAATAGTCGGGCCGCATAGAACGGCGACAAGCCCACGCCGGCCGCCAGCTCGGTCAGCGTCAACGTTTCGGCCAGGTCGTCGGCCAATCGCGCCTGCATCGCGGCGACACGCGCAGTATCGCGCGTCGGCGGGCTGCTTAGGCGCGGCGCCAACGCATGACGCGCGATTAACACGCCGAAAGCGTCGAGCAACGCGCTTTCGGTCTCCAACGCCAAGGTGTTCTGTTCGAGCAGCAGATGGGCGTGCGTCAGACGCGCCGCCAGATCCGGGTCTTCGATCACGTCCGAACCGAACCAGGGTGTTTCGGGGCGCCCAGTCAGCTCGACGCTCAGCCGCGTCAGATATTCGACGCTAGGGTAGAACACCCGATATCGCCAACCCGCATCGGTCGCACCGGAACCGGTATGGACTTCGCCCGGATTGATCACGGGCATCGAGCCGCTACCGGCCAGATGCCGTGAGCCGCGATACTGATACGTTTCGAGTCCTGCCTCGATCACCGGAATGGTATAGGCATCGTGCCAGTGCGGTCCGAATGCGTGTTTGAGGTATCGCGCCGTCAACAGGTCGCCGTCCATCAAGGGCGTGCGCCAGTAGCGCACCGCGTTGACGGCGGCGGCAGGGCGTGCCTGGCGAGGAGAGCGGGCGGGAACCATCGGCGGTGACAAACGTGGGTGGATCCCGATTTTAGGCTGCGGCGTCGGGCCGCGCAATCAATGTGTCCGGTGCGGCGGGTGTGCTCCGTACATTCAATATGTGGCTAGCGCCGATGGCCATCGTTCGTCGCGCCATGAGATTTTCAGGCGCTTATTCAGACGCTTAAATAGCGCACAGCCGCGTTGCGCGGCTGTGCAGGTTCCGGCTAAATGCCGGAGTAGTGCGCGTTTTTCGACGCGCCAAAGATGAGCGCAACGTCAGACCAACATAGGCAGACCTTCCACTAAAATGAGCGCACCCAACATGCCGATCAAAGCCCCTACTATCCGCAAAGAGTTGAGTTTCACTTTAGATCTAGCAGGAATGGTTCCGAAGAAGAGTGCTCCTGCCAGCCCCATCGGTATCAACAGAATCAGATCGTTCAAAGTCAAGTAAGGCATTGTCGGCCCCCGCTCTTATGTTTTATGTGCAATTTGAGTATAGGAGACAAGCTCGAAAAAGATAGTAGCGAGCCCCTATCTGCCTCGATCCGACGATGCTGCAACGCAATATGAAGTCGGCTACACCAAGTGTCCACTGTGTAGTCAGGGGTAAACCGATTGTTGCAGTGCAAATCAAAAAGTTTATGTTCGGATACCTATTTGCCCTGCCGCGATGCGTTTTTTCGCGGCCCGGGGCGCCGCGCCCGTAGACTATCCCCGTCACTATCCCCCTCACGCGCTCGGGGCTGCGCTGCGCTATGGGTGCGCGCGCCGCTACAATAGCGGCTTGGCAGGAATCTCGGGTCTATCGTTATGCTTTCATCAAACCACTTAGGGCAACAAATCGCCACGCTGCGCGACACGGGGTATGTGATCGTGCGCGGGCTGCTCAGCCCGCAACGGGTCGCACTTTTACGTGCCGGGGCCGCGCAGCAGTTGGCGCAACGCCAGGCGCCGCTGGAATACGAAGCGGACCTGCGCTATCCCGGAGCCCCGGAATCGCGCAATGCGCGCGGCGGAGAGACCGTCAGGCGTCTGCTGGATGCCTATGCGCGCGATCCCGACTTCGCCGCATGCGCGACCGACCCGCGAATTAGCGAGTGGCTGCGGCAATATTTTGATAGCGCCGTATGGATGTCGCGTGCCCATCATAATTGCCTGATGACCAAACATCCGGCGTATGGCAGCTTGACTGGCTGGCATCGCGATTTCCGTTATTGGGCGTTCGAACGTGACGATCTGGTGTCGGCCTGGGTCGCGTTGGGGCCCGAAACAGCCGAGAACGGTGGCCTGTGGTTTGTGCCCGACTCGCACCGCATGGCCTTCGAAGCCGATCGTTTCGAGGGCGCGAAATTTTTTCGCTCCGATCTGCCGGAAAACCAGTCGCTGATCGCGACAGCCGTTGCACCCGAACTGGGCGCGGGTGACGTGGTGTTTTTCCACTGCAACACCTTGCATTCGGCGGGCAAGAATACCAGCGCCGAAGTCAAACTCTCGTTGGTTTTTACCTACCACGGCGCCGACAATGCGCCGGTGCCCGGTACGCGTTCGGCCGCCACGCCGGAAATCGCGCTGCCGGCTACTGGCGTGACGGTCTGACCTGCTGCATTGACCCGCTGCATTAATCCTTAAGCACTGACAGGTTCAACGACGGCTCGAAAAGGCCAAGCCGAATAGACCCGCAGCAGCGGCCACCGCGCCGCCGACAAACAGCATCATGGTTTTATCGGTGGGCGAACCGGTGAAAAAACGTGAAACGTCGTTGCCGAGCGAATGCAGGGACTGAAAGCCGAACGCGATCAGTACGATGCCGCCGACCAGCAAGGCGGCAAAGAGGGCCTTTATCATCGCGGATCCTTGTCAGCAAATAGCGGGATAGGTGCGGCAATCGAGCGCCAAGTCAGCATTACGCTCTACGCTGCCGTGCCGCTGCATGGTAGCCCGGTGCATCGATACCGTCCACCGGCGCAACAGGCACAATAGCGCGCGCATCGGATGACTAGGCGCCTAATGCTGAGATTTTGGGCAGGTCGCGCTGGCTGTGGCATGATGCGCAGCGCGCGTCCGCTCGTGAGTAATCGCAATTCAGCCGCAACTCGATAGACCCATGGCCATCAAATCAACCATCTATAAAGCAGAGCTGCAGATCGCAGACATGGAGCGGCACTACTACGCCGACCACGCGCTGACGATCGCCCGCCATCCGTCCGAAACCGATGAACGCATGATGGTACGGCTGCTCGCCTTTGCATTGAACGCCGACGAACGGCTTGAGTTCTGCAAGGGTTTGAGCGACGTCGATGAACCCGACCTATGGCGCCGTGACCTGACCGGGCGCATCGAACAATGGATCGAGGTCGGGCAGCCTGATGAACGCCGGCTACTCAAAGCCTGTGGACGCGCCGACCAGGTTTGGTTGTGCGCTTATTCGGGCCGGGTCGCCGATTTATGGTGGCAGCCGATCCGCGGCAAGCTCGACCGGGCGCGTAATTTGACCGTGCTGAGCCTGGCGGATGGCGTAGCCGCGTCGCTCGCAACCCTGGCGCAACGGACCATGCGGCTGCAATGCACGATACAGGACGGCCAGGTGTGGATAGGCGCCGCCGACGCCGATCCGGTGGCCGTGGAATGGACCGTGCTCAAGGAGCCGGATCGTCGGTAAGCCGGCAAACGCTGGGTCTGCAGCGTGTCTCGGCCTAAAACGGCTTAGAACGTCGGGTTTGAAGCCTCGGGTTCGAAAGGTCGAATTTAAAGCGTCGAATTTAAAATGTATAAGACAGCGCGGCCGTCGTAGTGGTCTGCTGGCGGCTTTGCGTAATCGGCCCGTGGGCCGCGCTGCTTTGCAGTTGCGCGATTTTGACCGTGGCCGTGGCTGTCCAATGCTTGGTAATCAGGTAATCGGCTTCAAAACTCAGGTAAATATCGCGCAGGCCCGCGTGAGCCTGGTATTGCGGAAGGCCCGACGCGACACTTTGCGCCTGGTCCACGCCGAAGAAGGTGTTCTGATACTGGCTATTACCCCAGGTCGCACCCGGTCCCGCACTCAGATACCACTTCGAACCCAGCGGTAACGTGCCAATCACATTGGCGTCGATCAACAGGCCTTCGGAATGACCGTCGATATCCTGCGCGGCCGAGGTGGAAAACGTCAACGCCGACAACGTGTACGAACCGAACAACTTGGCTCGATACGTCGTATCGACGCCGCCTATCGACGCGAGTGCCGGATTGTCGCTGGGACGGCGCTGGGTATTGTCGTACTGCACCGCCAAGCCGGCGCTCCAGACCGGCGTGTTAATGAAATACACGCCTAGCGGCATGTCTTGCTTGGCGAACAACAGGTTCTTGTATTCGATATCGATAGCCGGAATTGGCTGGAAGCGCATCGAGTTGCTGCCTGGATATTTCGGCCCGACCATGACCCCGGCGCCCAATGTGATCACCCAATCCGATTGAGGCGGCGCCGATCCTGCTGCGGCAGATGTCGCTGCGGAAGAAGCGGCTGTGGTAGATGCCCCCGCGGGCGATGCCGAGGGCGTCGAGCTCGCGGTCGGGCTCGCAGTTGGGCTCGATTGCGCGTGCGCGACGCCGGCGGCGGTTGTCAGCGTCACGGCAACGCACAGCGTGCCTAGCGGCGGCAAGTAAGAGTGCATCGAAAATTTCATCGTGGACCGCATCAGGGGTGGGCGAATGAGCGCTGTACGTCTTCGGCAACAGCGTATCCGAGGCGGCGGCTTCTCTTGGAGCTGTCGCATTATCACCGCCCGGAGCGCAGAATTGAACCTCGGAGGGCGTATTTACTCGCTTGGTTTGCCGTGCCGCAAACATGTCACTCTATGTTCTCGGCCGATTTTTGGGCAAAAAAAACCCGCTCACGAGGAGCGGGCGGAATCCATATCAGGAGGAGACATGGAGGAGACAGCTCAAATATAGCGCAAAGCATGTTGCGTTGCAACACCTTATTAGGGTTTTCCAACATGTTGTTTCTGAGCAACGCCCGTTTTCTATGCTGGGCGGCCTTCTGCGGGCCCGACCGACGGAATGTAAGCGCAAGTTTCGGGCCGCAAAAAGAGCGTGGCACCGCTAAAGTAACGCTATGAACTCAAACCACTCCCCTTTATCAGCCTCCGACGCCCCGGCGACGCAAGCCGATTACGCCAGTGACGCGGCGCGCTGGGCGGCGTTGGTCGCCCGAGACGACGCGGCTTCACAGGCCTTTTTCTATGCCGTACGCACCACCGGTATTTTTTGCCGACCAGGTTGCGTCTCGCGTTTGCCACGCCGCGAAAACGTGACGTTCTTCGATGACGCCGAGCAAGCATTGAATGCGGGCTACCGGCCCTGTAAGCGTTGCCGGCCGACCAGCGTGCCACGTGACGTCGAAATGGTGCAGCGCGCCTGCGCAGTGCTGGCTCGCCACCCTGAACAGCGCATGACGCTTGGACAGTTGAGCGCGCAGGTTCATCTGAGTCCGTTTCACTTGCAACGGCTCTTCAAGCGCGTGCTAGGCGTATCCCCGCGCGCGTATCAAGCCGGTCTGCGGGTGGCCACGCTAAAAAATGCGCTGAGCGCGGGAGACAGCGTCACCGTGGCGACCCACGCGGCCGGTTTCGGTTCGACCTCACGCATGTATCACGCGGTACGCGACACCCTGGGCATGTCACCGGCCGCTTACCGCAAGGGCGCCGCCGGCCTCGTGATCGAATACGCCAGTTGCGAAACGCCGTTGGGCACCTGCCTGATCGCCGCTACTGACAAGGGGGTATGCGCGCTCGCGCTGGGCGACGACAGCGAGACCTTGCTCGCCCAACTCCATGCGCAATTCAATCACGCGCAATTGCTACCCGATCAGGGCCGGCTTGGCGCTTGGCTTGAGCAAATCACCGCGTATCTGGGCGGCCAGCGGCGTTTCCTGCAAATGCCGCTGGACGTGCAGGCCACCGCTTTTCAGCAGCAAGTCTGGCAACAGTTGCAGCAGGTGCCTTATGGCACCACCCTGAGTTACACCGAACTCGCCCAGGCATTGGGTGCACCGAACAAGGTGCGCGCGGTGGCCAGCGCATGTGCGCGCAATCCGGTTGCGCTGTTGATCCCGTGTCATCGTATCGTGCAAAAGAGTGGCGCCCTGGCGGGTTATCGTTGGGGGCTCGCGCGCAAGGCGGCCCTGCTCGATCGAGAACGTCGATCGGAGCCTGAGGCCCGGCTGGCGCGGCCTCAAGCAAGGTCCGATAGGGAATGATAAAGTGCGCCTACCTTATCGATAGCTGCAAACTGGCCCGGCGCCAGAGCGCCGCGCACTTGGCCACCCATGTCGAACACGTTTTCTTCCGCGCCCTATGGCGTGTTTACCCAACGCCTCGCTCTATTCACGGATGACGCAGGCGACGCGTCGCCCTCGCCCAACTTGCTGGCGCAGGGCTTGCGTGGGATCGAAAAAGAAAGCTTGCGAGTCACGCAGCAGGGAACGCTGGCGATGACACCGCATCCGCGCGCGCTGGGGTCGGCACTGACGAACCCGCTGGTCACCACCGACTATTCCGAAGCACTACTTGAAATCATCACGCCCGCCGAGCCCGACGTGGCGATGACTCTCGATTATCTCGATGCGCTGCATCGCCACGTCTATAGCAAGCTCGGCCAGGAACTGCTGTGGAACGAATCGATGCCGTGTGCATTGCCGGCCGACGACCAGATTCCGATCGCCGAATATGGCAGCTCGAACATCGGCCGGCTCAAGCATGTGTATCGTCGCGGCCTGGCGCTACGCTACGGGCGTTCGATGCAATGCATCGCCGGAATACATTACAACTACTCGCTGGCCGACGATGTCTGGCGCGTGTTGCGAGAACATGAGCACAGCGACGCTGCCGCGGTCGATTTTCAGTCCGAGCGCTATCTCGCGTTATTGCGCAATTTCAGGCGTTATAGCTGGCTGCTGATGGTGTTATTCGGCGCGTCGCCCGCTGTGAGCGCCAGCTTCTTGCGCGGCCACCCGCATCAGCTCGAAACGCTGGACGACGACACGCTGTTTCTGCCCTATGCGACCAGTTTGCGCATGAGCGATCTCGGTTATCAGAACAACCCGGCTCAAGCAGGCATGGCGCCCAACTACGATACGCTCACCGCCTACGTCGAGAGCCTCGCACGCGCGGTCAGCCAGCCACACCCGGCCTACGAGAAAATCGGCACGCGCCAAGGCCGCGAGTGGGTACAGATCAATACCAACGTTTTACAAATAGAAAACGAGTTTTATTCGACGATCCGTCCCAAACGCGTGATCAATTCGGGCGAGCGTCCGCTGCGCGCGTTGTCCTCGCGTGGGATTCAATACGTCGAAGTGCGCTGCATGGATATCGATCCGTTCGAGCCCACCGGCATCGCATTGCCGACCGCGCGCTTTCTCGATGCGTTCCTGCTGTTCTGTGCGCTGCAAGACAGCCCGCTGCTGGCCCGCGCCGAACACGACGAAGCCAACGCCAATTTCGCGAAGGTTGTCACGCAGGGCCGTCGGCCCGGTCTGCAGTTGAGCCGCAACGGCATGGCGCTCGACATGCAGGAATGGGCGCGCGAGTTGATGGAGCAAATCGAGCAGGCGGCGCAGGCACTGGATCATGCTCGCGGCACTCGCGGCTCGAACGATAGTCATTGCGCAGCGATCGCGACACAACGCGCCAAGCTCGACGATCTATCGTTGACGCCGTCGGCACGCGTTCTGGACACCTTGCGCTCGCGCAAGCAAAGTCTCGCGCAATTTGCGCTGCAAATCAGTGAGGAACACGCGCAGGGCTTTCGGGCGCGTCCGCTCGAGGCGGGGCAAAGCGCGTACTTCGAAGAACTGACACGCGCGTCACTTGCCGAGCAGCAACGTCTCGAGCGCGAAGAGGCAAGCGACTTCGATGCGTACATCGAAGCCTATCGCACCTTCGACGTGGCACCTTCGATTTCCGCGCCTTAGAGACGCTGGCGCCGACGTCGGCGCCAGCACGATAGCGCCGTGCGGCGATTCGGCCGCGCGGATCAACCGTGCCGATTCAACCACGGTAATTCAGGCGCGCCGATTCAAGCATGCTTCGCGACAGCCAAATCGGTGGCATCCCAACCGCCACCCAGCGCCTTGATCAAGCCTACCGCCGAGACCATCCGGCTGCCGTTTGCGTTGACCAGCGTGCGGTGCGCTGCATAGGCGGTGGTCTGTGCGACGATCACCTGCAAATATGTGGCGGTACCGGCTTTATATTGATTGACGAGAATATCGAGCGCCTGATCGGCCGATTGCGCAGCTGCGCGGTCGATTTCGATTTCCTGAGCGAGGATGCGCAGCGACGCGAGGTTATCTTCGACATCCTGGAATGCCGAAAGCACGGTCCCGCGATACGTGGCGACATTCTGGTCGTAAGTCGCGCGGGCGGCATCCGTCTGGGCCGCTCGCAAGCCGCCATCGAACAAAGTGGCTGCGAGCTGCGGGCCCAGAGTCCAGAAACGCGCTGGAGCCGTCAGCCAATTGCTGATTGCGCTACTCTCGAACCCACCTGATGCCGACAACGTCAAAGTCGGGTAGTAGGCCGAGATCGCAACACCGATTTGCTCGTTGGCCGCCGCCGCGCTGCGTTCGGCCGCCGCTACGTCCGGGCGCCGCTCCAGCAGTGTGGAAGGTAGTTGCGACGGGATAGCGGGAGGGGTCGCGGTAAGCGGCGCCGGCGCGAGCGCGAACGTCGATGCGGGTTCGCCGATCAGCACCGCGATGGCATGCT
>Ga0302314_10001418_pt1 | contig 44970 bp, 41 predicted proteins | sample III_Palsa_N2_3_FD_200533 | JGI IMG/M metagenome (GOLD analysis project Ga0302314, IMG submission 200533) | Peat permafrost microbial communities from Stordalen Mire near Abisko, Sweden - III_Palsa_N2_3 | ecosystem: Environmental > Terrestrial > Soil > Palsa > Peat permafrost | place: Sweden...
GATGCGTTGAACATCATTGCCGAATCCGGCAAGCGCCAGCGGGACAATTGGATTCTGACCCCGCACCCCGGGGAGGCCGCGCGCCTGCTCGGGGTCGACACCGCCGAAGTGCAGGCCGATCGGCTGGCGGCGCTGGCCGCCCTGATTCGCTACTACGGCGGCACCATTGCGCTCAAGGGCGCCGGCACGCTCGTGGGCCGGCACGGCAAGGCGCCGGGGCTGTGCGAGCGCGGTAACCCAGGCATGGCCAGCGCGGGCATGGGGGATGTGCTCACGGGGGCGATCGCCGGCGTCCTGGCGCAGTGTGAGGATCCCTGGCTCGCGACCCGCGCGGCCGTCATGGCCCACGCGCTGGCGGGCGATGCCGCGGCCCGGCCCGGAGAGCGCGGTCTGCTGGCGAGCGACGTCGCGCGCGAACTCCAGGCCTGCGTCAATCCTTGATGAGGGTTGGCCCTTGCGGCTGATCGCCACCACCGCTCAGGAGACCGAAGCCCTTGGCGGGCGCCTCGCCCGCGCCCTCCCGGGCGCTCATTCCCAGGCGCTGCAGGTCCAGCTGCATGGCGACCTCGGGGCGGGCAAGACCACGCTGGCGCGCGGTTTTCTCAGGGGCCTGGGCTACACGGACGTGGTGCGCAGCCCCACCTACACGCTGGTTGAAACGTATGACTTCGGCGCCATTACCGTGGTCCACGTCGACCTGTATCGATTGCAGGATCCGGCTGAATTCGAGGCCCTGGGGCTGCGCGACCTGTCCACGGCGGGTCACGTCTGGCTGATCGAGTGGCCGCAGCGCGCGGGCCCGTGGCTCCCGGCGGCGGACCTGCACATCACGCTGGCGGCCGAGCCGACCTGCCACACGGTGGAGCTTCGGGCGGCCACGCCGGCGGGCGTGCAGTGGCTGGCGCACGGCATGAGTTGAATTGCGCGGTCCGTAGTCGTAGATTACGCAGCAAATATGGCTGCGAAGTCTATGAAAAGACATGTTTTTGTAATTCTGGCCCTCGCCGCGACAGTGGCGCTGGGATGGGAACGGGCGGCGCACGCCGCGCCGGTCGTCCGGCTGCGTGCGCTGAGCGTGGTTGCGGACGATGCGACTGCGACCGTTGCGCTGGACCTGGGCGCCAGGGCTAGATACCGGTTCACCACGGCGAAAAATCCAGCGCGCATGACGCTGACGCTGCGACACGTGCGCGCGGCGCCGGGGCTGGTGCTGCCGGTGGCACAGGGTGTGGTCATGGGCGTCACATCACAGCCTCAGTCCAACGGCGATCTGCGCGTGACGGTGTTGCTCGCCCGGCCACTGCCCGCACATTTCAAATGGGACGCCTCACACCATGCTGCCCCGTCGCTGCTCGTGCGTTTCGATTCGGGCGCGAGCGCGACGAGCGTCGATGGCGCGCCGCGGCCGGTACCGGCCGCGCATGCGCCGCGCGAGTCGGGCCGCGACATCGTGATCGCAGTGGATGCGGGGCACGGTGGTGAGGATCCGGGCGCCACGGGTCACGGCGGCGCCCATGAGAAGGATGTGGTGCTGGCCATCGCCCGTTTGCTCGCGCGGCGCATCAACAGCGAGCCGGGCATGCGGGCGGTGCTGACGCGCGATCATGATGAGTTCCTGACGTTGCGCGATCGCATTCATCGGGCGCGGATCGCCCCGGCGGATCTGTTCGTGTCGATCCATGCGGACTCCATCGCCAACAGCGCGGTATCCGGATCCTCCGTGTACGTGCTGTCCGAGCACGGTGCCACCAACGAGGCGGCGCGCTGGCTGGCGGAGCGCGAAAATGCGGCCGACCTGATGGGCGGTGTGTCGTTGAGCGACAAGGACAAGACGCTGGCCTCGGTGCTGCTGGACCTGTCGCAGTCGGCCAACATCAGTGCCAGCATGACCGCCGCACAAAGCGTACTTGGGGCACTCGTGAGCGTGGGACTGGTGCGCAAGTCCCAGGTGCAGCAGGCAGGCTTCGTGGTGCTCAAATCACCCGACATTCCCTCGATGCTGGTTGAAACCGCCTATATCTCCAATCCCGCCGAGGAGCGTCGCCTGCGCACTCCGGCGCAGCAAGCGGCGCTGGCGCAGGCGATCTTCAGCGGTCTGCGCGGCTACTTTGCGGATAACCCGCCCGCCGGTACCCGCTTCGCGGCGGGGCGCGGAACCGGTGCGCCGGCCGTCCTGGCGGGGGCGGGGACGCCGGGCGACTGAGCGACCCGCCAGTCGAATCAGGCATACTTTCGCGTGCATGCCTATTCGAATTCTCCCCGACGAACTCATCGACCAGATTGCCGCCGGCGAGGTGATCGAACGCCCCGCCTCGGTGGTCAAGGAACTGGTCGAGAACAGCCTGGATGCCGGCGCGCGGCGCATCGAGATCGATATCGAGCGCGGCGGCATCGGTCTGATCCGCGTGCGTGACGATGGCCTGGGCATGGAGGCGGAGGAAGTCACCCTCGCACTGCAGCGGCACGCTACCAGCAAGATCGGTTCCATGGATGATCTGGAGTCGGTGACCACGCTGGGGTTTCGTGGCGAGGCCATGCCATCCATTGCCTCCGTATCGCATCTGCGGCTGCTCACGCGTACCGCCCAGGCCGCCCATGCGATCGAGATCCTCGCCGATGGCGGCACCCGCTCCGGCGTCCGACCCGCGGCGCACGTCATCGGCACGACGGTCGAAGTGCGTGACCTGTTCTTCAATGTGCCGGCCCGGCGCAAGTTCGTGCGCAGCGATGCCACCGAGGCCGGACACGTCCTTCGCCTGGTGGAGCGCCTGGCACTGTCCCGACCGGACATCAGTTTTCTGGTGCGCAACGGCGATCGCATCCTGCTCGAGGCGCAGGCCACCGATGCATCCCAGGAGCCGGTTGCGGCGCGGGTGCGCGCGATCATCGGCAACGATTTTCTCGAGCAGGCGCTGCCGTTCGAACACGCAGCGGGGCCGGTGTGGGTGGGTGGCTGGCTGGGTCTGCCCACCGCCTCGCGCGGCTCTGCGGATCACCAGTTCTGGTTCGTGAACGGCCGCAGTGTCCGAGATCGGCTGCTGATGAACGCCGTGCGCTTGGGGTACCGGGACGTCCTGTTCCACGGCCGTTACCCGGCATACGTTCTGTATCTGACGCTCGATCCGTCGATGGTCGATGTCAATGCGCATCCCACCAAGCTTGAAGTGCGGTTCCGCGACTCCCGCCAGATCCATGACTTCGTGTTTCGCGCGATTGCGGAGGCGCTCTCGCACACCCGCCCGGGCGAGGCCGAGCCGCAGCCGGCCCCGGCACTGCCACCGCGTTCCGGTGGCACGATTGCGCCGGCGGTGACGACCTTTTACAGCCCCGGACGAGATCCCTGGAATGTCGCCGCCCGGCTGCAGGAAACCGCGCCGCAGCCGTACGGGCTCGACTTCACACAGCCGCCGGAACCTGCCGATCAGGACGCGGATCGGCCGCTGGGGACGCCGCTCGCCCAGATCCGCGGTACCTACATCCTGTCGCAGACCACACAAGGCGTGGTGCTGGTGGACATGCACGCGGGACACGAGCGGGTGCTGTACGAGCAGCTGAAGACGCAGTACGCGAACGGCGTTCCCTCGCAGACATTGCTCGAGCCGCTGGTCGTGGAGCTGGCCGCCCACGAACTGGAAGCATTGCTGGAGGACCGCAGCGCCTGGGAGCGTGCGGGATTTGAACTGGATGCACTCGGGCATACCCGCCTGGCGTTGCGCCGGGTACCGGCGCTGCTGTCCGGCGCGAAGGTTACGGAAATTGTGCGCGAGGTGGCACGCGATCTTGACAACCCGGCCGCGGCGCACCACATCGAGGATGCCTCGGACCGCTTCCTCGCAACGCTCGCCTGTCGCACCTCGGTACACGCCAATCGGCGCCTGTCACTGCCGGAAATGGATGCGCTGCTGCGGCAGATGGAGCAGACGCTGCGCGCCAATCAGTGCAATCACGGCCGGCCGACCTGGGTGCGCCTCTCCTGGATGGAACTGGATCGACTGTTCCTGCGCGGCCGCTAGGCGCAACGATGCCCCCCGCGACAGCCCCGGTACTGATCCTCACCGGTCCCACCGGCAGCGGCAAGAGCGATTGGGCCATGCAGCTTGCGCAGCAATGGCCGGTGGAAATCATTTCCGTGGACTCCGCGCAGGTATTCCGGAGGATGGACATCGGTACGGCGAAGCCGGGTCCGTCGGCGCGCGCCGCAGTGACCCATCATCTGCTGGATATCCTGGATCCGGTGCAGGCCTACTCGGCCGGACAGTTCGCACAGGATGCGGCGGCCCTGATCAGCCAGATCCGCGACCGCGGAAATATTCCACTGCTGGTGGGTGGAACCATGCTGTACCTGAAAGCCCTGCGACAGGGTATCGCGCAGCTGCCGCGCGCCGCACCGGCGATCCGGGAATCCATCGACGCGCAGGCGGCGCTGCGGGGCTGGCCCGCGATGCACGCAAAGCTTCTGCTTCTGGATCCGCAGGCTGCGCAAAAGATTCACCCAAATGATGCACAACGTATCCAACGTGCACTGGAAGTGTGCCAGGTGACGGGTCGGACGCTCTCAGAACTGCAGCAGCATGGCACTGTTGCATTGCAGGGACAGGCCCCCATATGGGCCTTGGTGCCGGAACCACGTGCGGTGCTGCATCAGCGTCTCGCGGCGAGGTTCAACCAGATGATGGAGCAGGGATTTTTGGAAGAGGTGCGGGCATTGCACAAGCGTGGTGATCTGACGGCGGTGCACGCATCGATGCGGGCCGTCGGCTATCGCCAGTTGTGGCAATACTGCGAAGGGAAATGCACTTTGGCTGCCGCGGTTGAAGCCGGTGTCGCCGCAACGCGTCAGCTTGCCAAACGGCAGCTGACATGGCTGCGCGGCGACCGCAGCATCCGCATCGTGGATCCGTGCGTTCCCGGTGCATTCGAGTCTTGGAGCTTGGAGGTGGGCGTGGCCCTGAGCGGTTTTATCCGCAGGTCCGGCCCCGTGGTAGAATAAACCGGACGCCTTGCGATGCGAGGTTTCACCGAACAACTAGAAGCCAGAGAATAAGGAGAACCCCGATGGCCAAAGGCCAATCGCTGCAGGATCCATTTTTGAATGCCTTGCGCAAAGAGCGCGTTCCGGTCTCCATCTATCTGGTGAATGGAATCAAATTGCAGGGTCAGATCGATTCCTTTGATCAATTTGTGGTGTTGCTGAAGAACAGTGTCAGTCAGATGGTTTACAAGCACGCCATCTCCACGGTCGTGCCGGCGCGCAACGTGCGTCTGGCCACCGATGAGAACGGCACTCCGACAACGACTGTCGAGCCGGCCGCTGAATAGCTTTGCGCCGGTTGGATTCCACGTCCGTGTTTTACCGTGATCGAACGCCCACGAACGGGTGAGCGTGCGGTGCTGGTGCGCCTCGGACTGGGGGCACCGATCGATCCGGAGGACCTGGAGGAGTTCACGCAGCTGGCGACCTCCGCGGGTGCGACTCCGGTGGCCACGATCACCGCGCGACGCGCGCGCCCCGATCCGAAATTCTTTGTCGGCTCCGGCAAAGCCGATGAGCTGCGCGACACGGCGGTAGCCACCGAGGCCGATGTGATCCTCGTGGATCACCAGCTCTCGCCCAGCCAGGAGCGCAACCTCGAAGAGCACACCGGCCGGCGGGTGCTGGATCGCAATGGACTCATTCTGGATATCTTCGCCCAGCGGGCGCGCAGCCTCGAGGGCAAGCTGGAAGTCGAACTGGCGCAGCTGAAGCACCTGGCCAGCCGGCTGGTGCGCGGCTGGACCCACCTGGAACGGCAGAAGGGTGGTATCGGCATGCGCGGTCCTGGTGAAACCCAGCTCGAAACGGACCGGCGGCTGCTCGGCCAGCGGGTCAAGGTGCTGGGCAAGCGCCTGGAGCGCATCCAGCTGCAGCGTGAGACCGGCAGACGCACGCGCATGCAGATCCCGGTGCCGACCCTGGCACTGGTCGGCTACACCAATGCCGGCAAGTCCACTTTATTCCGCGCGCTGACCGGGTCCCCGGCCTATGTGGCGGACCAGCTCTTCGCGACCCTGGATCCCACGGTGCGGCGCATCCGCCTGCCTGGCGGTACGCCGGCGGTGGTGGCCGACACGGTGGGTTTCATTCGCGATCTGCCGCACGAACTGGTCGCCGCATTCCGCTCGACGCTGACCGAGGCCCGCGAGGCCACGGTGCTGCTGCACGTGGTGGATGCCAGCGATCCGCGCCGCAGCGAGCGCATGGAGCAGGTGAACGAAGTGCTCGAGGAGATTGGCGCAGGCCAGATTCCACAGATCCTGGTCTACAACAAGATCGACCGGCTGCAGACGACGGCGCGCATCGAGCGCGACGCGGAGGGCCGGGTCTCCTCGGTGTGGATTTCGGCGGCGCAGGAGCTGGGAATTCCGTTCCTCGCCGAGGCCATTACCGAACGGATTGCGCGCACGGTCTACGTGTCGCGGGTACGCATTCCGCCTTCGGCGGGGCAGCTGCGCTCCAGGCTGTACGCCCGTGGAGTCGTCAAAGAAGAGCACGTCCTGGAAGACGGGCAGCTGGAGCTGGTGCTGGAAATACCCAACGTCGACCTGCTCGAACTGGCGCAGGCACCGGGGGTGGTCGTGATCGAATCCGGCGATAGCGGCGCGCCTTGTACAGCCGGAGCGGGGTACCTACAATCGGCGCCTCCTGCGAGCGCGGTCAAGTTGTCCTGAAGGCTCGTCCACCGCAACTGCCACCGGCATCTGGCGCGCCCATATATGGCCTGGAATCAACCTGATCCGCAGAAGTCCCCCTGGGGCAAGCGACCCGAGAGTGCGGGCGCCGCCCTGGATGCGCGCATCAAGGATTGGCAGCGGCGTCTGGGCGAGCTGCTGCGCGGCGGCCCGCAGCCCGGACGGGTGCGTTCCTGGATCGTGCAGTTGGCGATCGCCGGTGTGGTGCTGGGATGGCTGGCAACGGGGTTCTACCAGATTGCATCGGCCGAGCGCGGCGTGATCCTGCGCTTCGGGGCCTTCCGGGAAATCGTGCAGGAGGGCGCCGGCTGGCACCTGCCCTGGCCGGTCGAGACCCTCTACAAAGTCAACGTCATGAGCGTCAAGAGCCAGGAGTTCCGGCCGCAGGTGCTCACCTCGGATGTGAACCTGGTGGATCTGCATTTCTCGGTGCAGTACCGGTTCACGGATCCGATGAAAGTACTGTTCCAGGTGCGCGATCCGGAAGCGACGCTGGGCGAGGTGAGCCAGAGCGCGTTGCGCGAGGTGGTGGGGCAAAGCACGCTGCAGGATGTGCTTGCCGGTGTGACCCGGCCGCAGGTCACGCAGCGAACGCACCAACTCATCCAGCACATGCTGGACAGCTACAACAGCGGCATCGAGGTCAGCTCGGTGAATCTCACCGATGTGCAGGTTCCGGATCCGGTGGTGCCGTCCCAACATGACGCCAACAAGGCGCTGGCCGACGAGGAAGGGTTCGTGAAGCAGGCCCAGGCCTATGCCAATCGCATCGTCCCCGAAGCACAGGGCCGTGCCGCCAGTATCCAACAGAATGCGCAGGGCTATAAGGCGCGCGTGGTCGATCTCGCGCAGGGCCAGGCTGCCCGTTTCCTGGATGTGGCCGCTGCCTATCAGCGCGCGCCCGCGGTGACCCGTGAGCGGCTGTACCTCGAGGCCATGGAGAGTGTGCTGGGCCGCGCCAACAAGGTCATCATCGATACCAAGGTCGGGCCCGGCGGCAACGTGATCTACCTGCCGCTCGACAAGCTCACGGGTCGCTCGGGGACCACCCCGCCTGATGCGGGACCGGCGGCCGATGCCACGCCATCGGGTGACCAGGGTCTGTCGCTGCCGGCCGGGGGGCCGACGGCGACAGCCGAACCGGACTCGGATGCCGGGCGCCAGTCCGGCCGCAGCCGGAGTGATCGCTAGATGGCCCTCAAGTGGAATGGCCGATGGCTGAGCGCACTCGTGGCGGGAGTCGCGCTGATTGCGCTCACCTCGGGTTGTCTGTTCACCGTCGCCGAAGGCGAGCAGGCCGTGCGCACGCAGTTCGGTGCCATCCTGGATTCCAGCTACGCGCCCGGGCTGCATTGGAAGCAGCCCTGGGACCGCGTCATCCGCATCGACCGGCGCACGCTCGCGGCGGCGCATTCGGATGAGACCTTTCTGACCAACGACAATCGCGGGCTGATCGTCGATTTCTATATCCTCTGGCGCGTTACCGATGCGTCGGCGTATTTCCAGGCGACCGGTGGCAGCGAGGATGTGGCTGCCGAGCGGCTCTCCGATGTCGTCAAAGATGGCATCAAGTCGATCGTCGCCCAGCGCACGCTCGAGCAGATCGTCACGGCCGAGCGGTCGGTCGTCACGGGGCAGGTCATGGATTCGGCGAGCCGGACCGTTGCGGCACTGGGCATCAAGCTGATCGACGTGCGAGTGCAGGCGATCAACCTTCCGGATGAGGTCAGCGCCCGCGTCTACGAGAGCATGAAGCAGAACTTCGCCAAGATCGCCAGCCACCTGCGCGCCGAGGGCCAGAGCTCTGCCGCGAGCATCAGCGCCGGGGCGGATCGGGAGAGCACGGAGATCATCGCGAGTGCCGAACAGGACGCGCTGGGCGTGCGCGGTGCCGCCGATGAGCGGGCGGCCGATATCTATGCCAAGGCCTATTCGGCACATCCGGACTTCTACGCCTTCTACCGCAGCCTCCAGGCCTATGAGCGATCGCTGGGCAAGGATGGCGATGTGCTGGTGCTGTCACCCGACAGCGAGTTCTTCAGATATTTCAGGAACCCGGCTGCGGCTCAAGGACGGTCGCCGTGATACACATTGTTTCGGACCTGGGCGCCGCGCTGGCGCTGGTCTTCGTGCTGGAAGGCATATTTCCGTTTCTTTCGCCCGGGGGCACCAAGCGCGCCTTGGCCCGTATTCTGTCGTTCGGTGATCGCGAAGTGCGCATCGCCGGGCTGGGCAGCATGCTCATCGGGGTATTGCTGCTGTTCCTCATCAACTGAGTAGGCATCATGGGAAAGTTCGTCATCGTCATCGGCACCCAGTGGGGCGATGAAGGCAAGGGCAAGGTCGTGGACTTGCTGGCCGATCGGGCACGCGCGGTAGCGCGCTTCCAGGGAGGCCACAATGCCGGTCACACGCTGGTCATCGATGGCCGCAAGACGGTGCTGTCGCTGATCCCGTCGGGCATCCTGCGCGAGCAGGTCCGCTGTTTCATCGGCAACGGCGTGGTGCTGTCGCTGGAGGCCCTGGCGACGGAGTCCACCAAACTCATCGAGCAGGGGATCCCGGTCTTTGAGCGCCTGCGGATCTCGCCAAACTGTCCGTTGATCCTGCCTTCACACGTGGCACTGGATCGCGCGCGCGAGCACGCCAGCGGCGCCAATGCCATCGGCACGACGGGGCGTGGCATCGGACCGGCCTACGAAGACAAAGTGGCGCGGCGTGCGCTGCGCGTCGCCGACCTGTTCCAGCGCGAGCGCTTCGCCGCCAAGCTGGGCCAGGTGCTCGACTTCCATAACTTCGTGCTGCAGAACTATTTCCGCCAGCAGCCGGTGGATTTCCAGAAGACCCTGGATGAGCAGCTGGCGCTGGGTGAACGCATCAAACCGTGTGTCGCCGATGTGACGCTCGCGTTGACGCAGCTGCGCGCTGAGGATGCCAACGTGCTGTTCGAGGGGGCGCAGGCGGCGATGCTGGATGTCGACCTGGGCACCTATCCGTATGTCACCTCCTCGAACACCACCGCCGGCTATGCCGCGACCGGTACCGGTATCGGCCCGCGTGTCTTCGACGAAGTCCTGGGAATCGTCAAGGCCTACACCACCCGCGTCGGCGCGGGTCCCTTCCCGACCGAACTCTTCGACAGCGATGGCGAGTATCTGGCGCGGGTGGGACATGAGTTCGGATCCGTCACGGGGCGCAAGCGCCGCTGCGGTTGGTTCGATGCCGTGGTGCTGCGACGCTGCGTGGCGCAGTCAAGTGTCACCGGACTGTGCGTGACCAAACTCGACGTGCTGGACCAGCTTGAGACCATCCGCATCTGCGTCGGGTATCGCAGCGGCGACGAGTTGCTCAGCGACATGCCGCTGTTTGTGGATGCCTATTCGGACGTGGTCCCGGTCTATGAGGAAATGCCCGGCTGGCGGCAATCGACCGTGGGCACGGTCCGGTTCGAGGCTCTGCCGGAAAATGCCCGGCGTTACCTTGATCGCATCCAGGAGCTCGTGGGAGTGCCCATCGACATGATCTCCACCGGCCCGGATCGCGACCAGACCATCGTGCGTCGTAACCCCTTCGCCTGCTGAAACGTGACGGAATTGTCTGACTCCGCCAACGAATCAAGGTAAGTTGCTGGCAATTGCGCAGCAATTGTTACATCGCTTTACTATCCCGCTTACGGATGCGTAATTTTGAGTTGCCAGGTCAACGGTGTTTGTTCCACGACGCTGTGCTCAGCGTAGACTGTGAATGAAGCGGAAACTGCTTCCCTAACAGTCGGTTACAAACCACCTACTCAAGATTCCGGAGAATTGCATTCATGAAGTCGACCATTCAGCGCGTACTGTTTGCCGTTGCGGTGGCAACGCTCGGCGCAGGCGCGGTCGGAACAGCCGCGGCGCAGGCCACGGCCGCCACGTCCTCGGCTCCAGTGTCTCAGCAGGGGCCGCATCACGGACACTTCCATCATTTTGGCGGGCGCTTCGTCGGCACGCTGCTGCGTGCAACGAAGCAGCTGAACCTGACGGCGCAGCAGCAGGCCAGCATCAAGACCATCCTGCAGAGTGCTCATCAGGGGCACCAGCCGGGTGCCGCCCCGCAGGGTCCGAGCATGACAGTGCTCGGTAATCCCGCCGATCCGAACTTCGCGGCAGCCGTGCAGAACGAGCAGTCAAAGGCCCAGGGGCGGATTCAGAAGGAGACGGCCCTGGCCGGCCAGATCTACGGGGTACTCACGCCGACCCAGCAACAGCAGTTGCCTGCGGTACTGGCTTCGCTGCAGGCGAAGGCCGATGCGCAGCGCGCACAGTGGGCCGCCAAGCACGCAGCCGGTAACGGCTGAAGGGATGACAGTGCGAGCAACGTTCTACAGCCTGACTCTCGCATGCCTGCTGATCCAGGGCCTCCCGCAAGTAGCGCGGGCGGCCTTGGGCGGTAGCGCGGATTCCGTGGAAGCGGATCGGGTGAGCATGAAGGGTCTGACCCGACCCGCGCCGACAGGCACCTTGCAGAAGCAGGAGTTGCAGCTGCCCACGGGCACGGTCGTCACCGAATACACCAATGCCAACGGCGTGGTCTATGCAGTGACGTGGCAGGGTCGATTGATGCCGAACCTGCGCCAGGTACTGGGCAGTTATTTTGCTGCCTACCAGAGTGCCGCGCAGACGCCGGTGATGCGCCATCGGCTGGTGCGGGTGAACACTCCGGACCTGGTGGTTGAGTCCAGCGGCAAGATGCGCGCGTTCAGCGGCCGAGCCTGGGTACCGGCACTGTTGCCATCTGGCGTCACTCCGGCGGAAATTCAGTAAAGCTACGCTGCCGGAGCAGCACCCACCGCTGCAACGCCGTACTATTCCCGGTCATGGCGCGGCACCTGAGGGAGTCATTTCTTGCGAAATCTGTTTGTAAGCTTGATGTGCGCGTCGCTGCTCCTGGCCGGTTGCGGCGGCGGTGGCGGCGGCACGGTGTCCACCAGCTCGAGCAGCGGCTCGGGTGGCGGTTCAAGTGGCGGCTCCGGCAGCGGTAGCACGTCGACGACTGCCTACAACGTCGCGAATGCGACGATCGACCAGGGCCCCGCAGGGCTGTCGGACGCCAACGAAGCAGCCGTCAACATCATGTACGTGAATGTGACGATCTGCGCACCCGGCTCCACGACCAATTGTCAGACCATCGATCACGTCCAGGTCGATACCGGCTCACAGGGCGTGCGCATTCTGGCGTCGGTCCTCAACTCCTCGCTCTTAAGCGCGCTGTCGCCGATTAGCGTGAATGGCGGGGCTCTCGCCGAATGCACTCAGTTCGTCGATGGCTACAGCTGGGGTCCGGTTGTCACGGCGGATGTGCATATCGGCGGCTCGGACACGGCCACCACGGGCGAATCGGCCCCGGGAATTCCGGTGCAGCTCATCGGCTCCGGTAGCTACTCGGTGCCGACGGCCTGTTCGAGCGGCAGTGCCAACACCACCTCGGAAGACACGGTGGCAACCTTTGGTGCCAACGGGATCATCGGCATTGGTCTGTTTGACGAGGACTGCGGCACCGTCTGCAGCTCGGGCGCGAGCAACGGCTCTTACTTCAGCTGCACCAGCAGCGCCAATTGCACCGGTGCGGCCGTTGCCGTTACCAGTCAGGTGGTCAATCCGGTACACGTCCTCGCGGCCATGAACGGCATCACCGACAACAACGGCATCATCATTGAATTGCCCGCGGTCGGAGCGAGCGGTGCCGCCACCGTCACCGGGAGCCTCGTGTTCGGTATCGGGACGCAGACCAACAATGCGCTGGCCTCGGGCGCCACCATTCTCACCACCGATTCGTACTACGGCTACGTAAGTGTCAATTTCATCGGCACCAATTTCCCCCAAAGTTACCTGGACAGCGGCTCGAACGCGTATTACTTCAACGACAGTTCGATCAGCTCCTGCGGGTCCCAGAGCGTAGCACCGGGGTTCTTCTGCCCGACTTCCACCGTAAGCCTGAGTGCAACCATCACCGGGAATAACGGCGCGCAATCATCGCCAAGCTTCTCGATAGCCAATGCCGTCGACCTCTTTGACAACAACCCCACATTCGCGGCGTTCAGCAATCTGGGTGGCGCTGCGGGTACCGATGGGTCGCAGAGCTTCGCGTTCGGACTGCCGTTCTTCTACGGGCGCAACGTCTATACCGCGATGGAGAACATGGACGCCGGCGGGACCGACGGGCCGTACTTCGCGTTCTAGAGTTACGGCGGCGCCGTGCAGGTGGCGTTTGGCTTCATCAACTGGCTGTAGACCTTGCGCGTGAACGGCAGGGTCTGCGTCGGCCAGGTCATGGTATCGATGGTGATGGGGGGCAGCTGGACGGTGCCCATGGACATGGTGTCGATCTGGGCATCCGAGGTGGGCACGCCGGGCTGCCAGCTGCCTTCATGACGCTCCTCATAGCGCACTTCCGCGAGACTTCCCGCGCCGCTGGCCTGCGCGGCGGTCTTCAGTTTCAGGGTCAGGTCCAGGTTGCCCTTGTCCGTGTGGCCGCTGACCACGACCGAATCCCCATCCAGGTGGGCGTGCACCCCGCGCGGAGTACGCAGCCGCAGATCGAGCGGGCTGACGGCAATGCCGATGTAGATGCCGTGGAAGGGGTAGTAGGCCAGCTTGGGGGGGCCGTCACTGCCGTTGCAGTTGACCTGGATGTACTGCGCGTCGGGCGCGGCGATCTGCTGATAATTCCAGAAGCCGACCGTACACCCGGACAGGAGCAGCGCGGGCGCCAGGGTCAGCGCCGTTCGCAGGCCGAGGGTGATCTGGGGAGACGACATGGCAAATCGCACGGTCGTGGCGGTAGGCGTGCATCCTGCCATGAGCGGCTCGCGGGCGCTATTTCCGCCGCTGTGCGGTCAGGCTGACCTGTTGCGGTGCACCCATCTATCGGGAACCGCGCGCCGCGGGTCCGGCTTATAATTGCCGCCCCAAATCACCTCCGGGGTCACGCACATGGCTACTGTTTCGATTCATCCCGCCGTGGACAATGGCTCAAAGGCAGCCGCCAAGGATTTCGCGGGCGGCACGCTGGTGTGCAAGTGCAGCCAGAACCCGGTTGAAGTCACGGTCAAATCCCAATCGGCGCACAACCATGCCTGCGGCTGCACCAAGTGCTGGAAGCCCAAGGGCGCGCTGTTCGCGGTGGTGGCGGTAGCCCCGCGCGACAAAGTCACGGTGACCAAGAACGGCGACAAGCTCGTCATCGTGGACGCAAGTGCCACCATCCAGCGCCACGCCTGCAAGGTCTGCGGTACCCACCTGTACGGGCGCATCGAGAAGACCGGGCATCCGTTCCATGGCCTGGATTTCATCCACACCGAATTGTCGCGCGAGAGTGGCTGGTCGCCCCCGGAATTCGCAGCGTTTGTATCCTCGATCATCGAATCCGGCGCAGATCCGGGCCAGATGGGTGCGGTGCGCGCCCGCCTGCGGGAACTGAAGCTCGAGCCCTACGACTGTCTGTCGCCGCCGCTGATGGATTTCATCGCGACGCACATTGCCAAAGCCTCCGGCGTTCTCAAGGGTTGAAATCATGGATGTCAGAGCGGCCGTAGCGTTTGAAGCAGGCAAGCCCCTGTCGATCGAGACCGTCCAGCTGGATGGACCGAAAGCCGGTGAAGTGCTGATCGAGATCAAGGCAACCGGAATCTGTCACACCGACAAGTACACCCTCTCCGGAGCGGACCCGGAGGGGCTGTTTCCCTCCATTCTCGGTCACGAGGGGGCAGGCGTGGTCGTGGACGTGGGACCGGGCGTGCGCTCGCTGAAAAAGGGCGACCATGTCATACCGCTCTATACGCCGGAATGCCGCGAGTGCAAGAGCTGCACCTCGCGCAAGACCAATCTGTGCACGGCGATCCGGGCAACCCAGGGCAAGGGCCTGATGCCGGATGGCGCGAGTCGCTTCTCGTTCAAGGGCAAACCCGTCTATCACTACATGGGCTGTTCCACGTTCGCCAACTACACGGTGCTGCCGGAGATTGCCGTGGCGAAGATCCGCGAGGACGCACCATTCGACAAGGCCTGCTACATCGGGTGTGGCGTGACCACCGGCATCGGCGCCGTCATCTTCACGGCCAAAGTGGAGCCCGGTGCCAATGTCGTCGTGTTTGGTCTGGGGGGCATCGGCCTCAACGTGGTCCAGGGCGCAAAGCTCGCCGGCGCCGACATGATCGTCGGCGTCGACACCAATCCCGGGCGCGAAAAACTGGCACGCCAGTTCGGCATGACGCACTTCGTGAACCCGAAGGACATCAAGGGTGACCTCGTGGCGCACCTGGTCGAACTGACCAAGGGCGGCGCGGATTATTCGTTCGAGTGCATCGGCAATACGCAGGTGATGCGCCAGGCGTTGGAGTGCTGTCACCGCGGCTGGGGCCAGAGCATCATCATCGGTGTCGCCAGTGCGGGGCAGGAGATTGCGACCCGGCCGTTCCAGCTGGTCACCGGACGGGTCTGGCGTGGCACCGCCTTCGGCGGTGCGCGCGGCCGCACCGACGTACCGAAGATCGTGGACTGGTATATGGAGCACAAGATCAACATCGATGATCTGATCACGCATACGATGCCGCTGGAACGCATCAACGATGCCTTTGACCTGATGACCCGGGGTGAGTCGATCCGCAGTGTCGTGGTCTACTGAAACCCATCTTGAAGATCGAAACTTCAGGTGAAAATCGCTGCTTCGGGGGCACGCAGGGTTTCTACCGCCACGACTCGCGCATCATCGGCCTGCCGATGCGGTTCACCGTGTACCAGCCGCCGCATGCGGCGGGCCGATTGCCCGTGCTTTTCTATCTGGCAGGCCTGACCTGTACCGAGGAGACGTTCGTCATCAAGGCCGGCGCCCAGCGGCTTGCAGCCCAGCTGGGCGTGATGCTCGTCACCTGCGACACCAGTCCCCGCAACACGGGCATCGCCGGCGAGACGGACGACTGGGAGTTCGGCGCCGGGGCGGGTTTTTACCTGAACGCCACGGAGCAACCCTGGTCACGCTGTTACCGGATGTACGACTACGTGCTCGACGAGCTGCGCGCGGTGGTGTTCGCGAACTATCCCGCCGACCCGGCGCGCTGCGGCATCTTCGGCCACTCGATGGGCGGGCATGGGGCGCTGGTGCTGGCTTTGCGCAATCCCCAGGTCTACAAATCGGTCTCGGCCTTTGCGCCGATCTGCTCCCCGACGCGCTGCGCCTGGGGCCACAAGGCATTGCCGCGCTACCTCGGCGCGGATCCGGCCGCCTGGAAGGCCTATGACGCCGTGGAAATCATGACGGCGGCCGGCCGCGCCGTCTTCCCGGAAATCCTTATCGACCAGGGCCTGGCGGATAAATTCCTGCACCAGTCGCAGCTGCTGCCGGAACAGTTCGAAGCGGCTTGCGCAGCCGCGCACCAGCCGCTGCGGCTGCGCCGCCATGCAGGCTACGATCACAGCTACTACTTCATCTCGACGTTCATCGAAGACCACCTGCGGTTTCACGCAGCCGCCCTTGAGACGCCTCGAGGCGGGGGATTGCTTGGATGAAGTTCAACATTCTTGGGTGGTGCCTATCGTTGTGGGTGATTCCGGTCCTCGGCGCAGCGGTGACCCCTTTTGGCTTGACCTCCGCTGTTACTCGCCGGTAGTATCGCTACTTGCGAGTAATCTCCTCCGGTTGAAGGGGGCACTGTGAATTCTGCCGTCAGCGCCGTCGTCAGCGGCACCGGGCCAGCGTCCCCGCTGCGGTTCGTCAGTGCGGCATCCCTGTTCGATGGGCATGACGCCGCAATCAACATGATCAGACGCCTGCTGCAGGCGGCGGGTGCCGAGGTCGTGCACCTCGGCCACAATCGTTCGGTGGCCGATATCGTACGTGCCGCGATCGATGAGGACGCCGACGCAATCGCCGTCAGCTCCTACCAGGGCGGCCACAACGAATACTTCGCCTACATGGTCGATATGTTGCGCGAGTCGGGCAGTGCCCACATCCGCATCATTGTCGGCGGCGGCGGGACGATCTCCCCGGCGGAGATCGCGGCGCTGGAAAAATACGGCGTCGAGAAAATCTATACGCCCGAGGACGGACGGCGCCTGGGTCTGAGCGGGATGATCGATGATGTCCTCACGCGGGTGCGCGCGGCGAGGCGGCCGGCCTACGAGTTCGGACCGCTCAATCCCAAGGATCACCGCCAGATCGCGCGCGCGATCACAGTGCTCGAAGGCAGTGGCGAGGCGGCCCGGTCGGCCGCGGACGCGCCGCGCGAACTCATCCGGCGCGCCATTGCCCGGAACCGGTGGCGGTCGCCGGTGATCGGCATCACCGGGACCGGTGGCGCGGGCAAGTCCTCGCTGAGTGATGAACTGCTGCAGCGGTTCGTCCGCCATCATCCGGATCGCCAGATCGCGATCGTCGCAGTCGATCCCACCCGACGCCGCGGCGGCGGCGCGTTGCTGGGGGATCGGATCCGGATGAACTCGCTGGCTGCCGACAACCTGTTCATGCGTTCGCTTGCGACCCGGCGCCAGAATCTGGCGACTGCCGCGGTGCTCCAGGATGTCATCGGCCTGTACCAGCTGGCGGGCTTCGACCTGGTCCTGGTCGAGACGGCGGGCACCGGCCAGAGCGACTCGGAGATCGTGGATCTGGTCGACCTGCCGATCTACGTGATGACCAGCGACTACGGCGCGGCCAGTCAGCTCGAGAAGATCGACATGCTCGATTACGCGGCCTGCGTGGTGCTCAACAAGTTCGAGAAGCGCGGCGCGCAGGACGCGCTGCGCGATGTGCGCAAGCAATGGCGCCGCAATCATCCCGACCGGCAGAAGATCGCCGATGCCGAAGTGCCGGTATTCCCCACGATCGCGAGCCGCTTCAACGATCCGGGCGTGAACAACCTGTTCGCGGCGATTACCGGGCAGCTGGACGAGAAAGCCGTGAGCGCGCTCACCTGGAGTGTCGCCGATAACGGCCCGAGGCAGTTCAAGTCGCACGAGCCGCTCATTCCCGGCAACCGCACGCGCTACCTGGCTGAGATATCCGCCGGCGCTCGACGGCTGCGGGAGCAGGGGGAGCAACAGTCGCTCGCCGCGCAGCGCGCCTGGGGTCTGTTCGCGGCGCTTCAGTCGCTGCACGACCCGCAGCTGCCGGTCGCGCTGGATCCGTACCCCTCGGCGCAGCTGACCGCGATCGATGCGGACAGCACGTTGTGCGCGCTGCGCACGGCGTATAACCAGGCATTGATCGAGGTCGGGCCCGAAGGTCTCGCGGCCCTGAAGGCCTGGCCGGAACGGGTGCATGCGGTCACCGCGGATCGCTATACCTACACGGTGCGCGGCCGGCAGGTGGCCGGTGACAACTACACCGAGACGCTCAGCCACAGCCGCATTCCAAAACTGATCGCCCCTAAATTTCGTGACTGGGGTGAAATCCTGCGCTTCATCCTCACCGAGAACCTGCCCGGGGCCTACCCGTACACGGCCGGTGTCTATCCCTACCGGCGTGAGGCTGAGGATCCGATCCGGATGTTTGCGGGTGAGGGCCCCCCGGAGCGCACCAACCGGCGTTTCCATTACCTGGCGCGCGGTCAACCCGCGACGCGCCTCTCGACAGCCTTCGATTCAACGACGCTCTACGGCGAGGACCCCGACCCGCGACCGGATATCTACGGCCGCACCGGCAATTCGGGGGTCTCGATCGCATCTTTGGATGACATGAAGAAGCTGTATTCCGGCTTCGACCTGTGTGACCCGACGACTTCGGTGTCGATGACCATCAACGGGCCGGCGCCGATGCTGCTCGGGATGTTCATGAACACCGCCATCGACCAGCGCATCGAGCGGTATCTGAAAGCGCAGGGGCGGTGGGCAGCGGCCGAGCGGCGTCTCGCGCAGCTGCGTGCGGCCATGACCGAGGTTCCGGTCTACAAGGGTGAGCTGCCGGAAGGGCACGACGGCTCGGGGCTCGCACTGCTGGGCATCAGCGGCCGCGCGCTCATCGCGCCTGGCCTGCTCACCGAGGTCGAGTACGAGCAGCAACGGGCCGAGGCGCTGGCGGCGGTGCGGGGCACGGTGCAGGCGGACATCCTCAAGGAGGATCAGGCTCAGAACACCTGCATTTTCTCCACCGAGTTCGCGATGCGCATGATGGGAGACGTGCAGCAGTACTTCACCGAACACGCGATCCGCAATTTCTACTCGGTATCGATTTCGGGCTACCACATCGCCGAGGCCGGGGCGAACCCGATCAGCCAGCTGGCCTTCACGCTGGCGAACGGTTTCACGATCGTGGAGTACTACCTGGCCCGGGGCATGCGCATCGATGACTTCGCGCCGAACCTGTCGTTCTTCTTTTCCAATGGCATGGATGCGGAATACGCAGTCATCGGCCGGGTCGCACGGCGGATCTGGGCCCGGGCCATGCGCGAGCGTTACGCGGCGGGTCCGCGCAGCCAGATGCTCAAATACCACGTGCAGACCTCGGGCCGCTCGCTGCATGCGCAGGAGATCCAGTTCAACGATTGCCGCACGACGCTGCAGGCGCTGTACGCGCTGCTGGATAACTGCAACTCCCTGCACACCAATGCCTTCGATGAGGCGCTGACCACGCCGACCGAGCAGAGCGTGCGCCAGGCGGTCGCGATTCAGCTGATCATCAACCGCGAGTTGGGTCTGAACAAGAACCAGAACCCGTGGCAGGGTTCATTCCTGATCGAGGCGCTGACCGACATGGTCGAGGAGGCGGTTTACCGGGAGTTCGAATCCTTGAGTGAGCGCGGCGGCGTGCTGGGCGCGATGGAGACCATGTACCAGCGCGGCAAGATCCAGGAGGAGAGCCTGTACTATGAGACTGCCAAGCACGATGGCAGTTTGCCCATCGTGGGCGTCAACATGTTCCTTGCCGGGGACGATTCCAGCAACGCACGCGTCGCAACGGCCCTGATCCGGTCCACGGAGCAGGAAAAGCAGGATCAGGTGCAGGCAGTGCAGGCCTTCCAGCGGCGCAATGCCGAGCGCGCGCCGCAGGCGCTGGCGGCGCTGCAGCAGGTGGCGGCCGCGGGTGGCAATACCTTCGAGTCGCTGCTGGAGGCGGTCCAGGTGTGTTCGCTGGGACAGATATCCCGCGCGCTCTACCAGGTGGGCGGACAGTATCGGCGCAACGTCTAGCGCGGCTTGAGGGTATTCTCGAACACTTGGCTGAACGCCTGGCCGATTTCGGCGGGACTCAAGGTCGCATCCTTGTGGTACCAGTGGCCGATCCAGTTCAGGGCGCCGGCGATCGCAAAGGCGGTCATTTTCGGATCGCAGGGGGCGACGGAACCCTCCTCGATGCCTTCCTTGATCAGTCCGCGGATGCGCTGATCGATGTCCGACTTGAGAGCCCGGATGCGTCCGCTCATGACGGGGCTCAGATCCTGATCCTCCGCATGGACCATGCACCAGCCGAACTCTCCGGCAATGGCCGCCCCGTAATGGCGGATCAGGACCAGCAGCTTCTCGCGCGGCGAGTCCTGGGAAGTATCGAGCTCACCGAACACACGCTTGATTTCATCCAAGCCGGTGCGAAAACACTCGAAGAGGATCTCTTCCTTGTTCGCGACGTAGTAGTAGATTGTCGGCTTGGTGACGTTCAGCGCCGCGGCCACGTCCTCGAGAGAGGTGTTGTGGTAGCCGTGCTCGCGAAACGCCCGCGCGGCCGCGAGAATGACGGCCTCACGCTTGAGCTGTCGCGTTTTTTCCCGCGATGGGCTCCAGGGAGACTCGGTTGCCACAGTGGATCGGGCGGGTGGGGACTTCTTCACCGTGGCATTATACGGGCAGGTAGAAAATCTACCGGCCCTTGCCGCGAACCGCCAATTCAAGCGGCCCGCACTTAATTTATATTATTATTATTCGGACTTAATCTATTGACTTATAACGTCTTAATGGTGCCCAGGAAGGGACTCGAACCCCCACGGTGTTACCCGCTAGTACCTGAAACTAGTGCGTCTACCAATTCCGCCACCTGGGCCGGGAGCCGGACATTATCCTCCGGGCCCAAGGGCCCGAGGGAGCGGCGCAATGTACGCACGGTGCAGGGAGCTGTCAATTGAGTAGTCGCAGAGGACAGTTCGGCAAACGCAAAACGCACGCCGCGCCCAAGGCCATTGCCAGCGGCAGTCACGGCGCCAAACGCCCCAAACCCGTCAGCCGTGAGGTTGCCCGCGCGAGCGCTGCGAAACTTCGCGCCGGCGACAGCGCCGAGGGCATCGTCAGCGCGCACCGCGCCGGTTACGGCTTCGTCCGCGTCGATGGGCTCAAGGACAGTGTGTTTCTGCCGCCCCGTGAGATGCGCGGTGTGATGCACGGGGATCGGGTGCGCGTGCGCCTCCAGCGCGATGCGACCAACCGCTGGCTGGGCGAGGTGGAGGAGATCATTGATCGGGGCGTGAAGGCCTTCCTGGGGACGGTCGAAATCCAGGGCCGCCAGGCGGCCATCATTGCGGCGGACCGCCGTCTGCAGCTGCGCTGCATTGCTTCAATGAATGAGCTCGAGGGTGCCCGCGATGGCGATTGGGTGATTGCCCGCATCGTGCGCCATGCCTCGGAGACTTCGCCACCGGTCGCCCGGGTCGCCCGGCGGCTGGATCCGGAACGTCCGGTCGAAATGGCGACCGAGTCAGCGATTGCCCGTTTTGATCTGCCCAGTGACTTTCCGCCTGACGTGACGCACGAGGCGGACGCCTTCGGCGACAAGGTCGACGCCAACGAGAGCGCCCGGCGCATCGACCTGCGCGAGTTGCCGCTGGTCACCATCGATGGGGAGACGGCGCGCGATTTCGATGACGCGGTCTATGCCGAACCGCACGCGGAAGGCTTCCGGCTGATCGTGGCCATTGCCGATGTGAGCTTCTACGTGCGTCAGGGCACGGCGCTGGACGCCGAAGCGCTGCGTCGCGGAACCTCCGTGTATTTCCCGACCCGTGTCATTCCGATGCTGCCGCCGGGGCTGTCGGATCACCTGTGCTCGCTGGCGCCGCATGTGGACCGGCTGTGCCTTGCGGCCGACATGATCGTCACGCGCCACGGTGCGCTCAAGTCGGCGCGGTTCTATCCGGCCGTGATGCGCTCGGCGGCACGGCTCACGTACAACCAGGCGCAGGCCGCGCTGATCGACGGCCTGCCCGAAGCACGCGAGCAGTTAGGTCCGCTGGTCGAGCGGCTGCTGCCGCTGGTGGATGTCTACCGCGTGCTCATCAAGGCACGCCGCACCCGTGGGGCGCTGGACTTCGATGCCCCGGAGGCAGGGTTCGACATCGATGCGAACCAGCGCATCCACGCCGTCACGCTGCATGGCCGCGTCGAGGCCCACAAGCTGATCGAGGAGTGCATGATTCTCGCGAACGTGGCGGTCGCGCGCGAACTCGGTCATACCAAGACGCCGACCCTGTACCGGGTCCATGCGAAGCCGGACGAGGAAAAGCTCGATAAACTGCTCGCGACGCTCACGGCGCTGGGGATCGAGGCGCAGATACCCGAAACCGTCGCGCCGCGTGACATCCAGGCGATCACGCGCCGGTTGAAGGGGTCACCGGAGCTGCCGTTCGTCGAGTCGCTGGTCGTGCGCTCGATGCCGCAGGCCGTGTACCAGCCCACCAACATCGGGCACTTCGGGTTGGCGCTGGGGGAGTACGGACACTTCACCTCACCCATCCGACGCTATCCGGACCTGGTGGTCCACCGTACGCTCAAGGCCCTGGTGTCCGCGCAGGACGGCAGCGGCGTGCACTACGAAGAGGAGGCACTCTCGATGCAGGGCGAGGAGCTCTCGCGCCTGGAGAAGCGGGCGGATGAGTCGGACCGCTACGTGTCGACCTTCCTCAAATGCGTGTGGCTGCGGGAGCGCATCGGTCAGACCTTCCGCGGGTTGATCACGACAGTGGTCGAGTTCGGCTGTTTCGTGCAGCTCATGGACGTGGCGATCGACGGGCTGCTGCACCTGGACAACCTGCGCGACGATGAGTATCTGATGGACGACCATGGCACCGCCTGGCGCGGCGTGGCCAGCGGCAGGAACCTGCGCATCGGTACCGAGGTACGCGTCATCGTGACCTCAGTGAATCCCATCGAGGGGCTGATCGACCTGGATCTGGTGCCGGAGGCTGGGGAGGCCGCGGGCGCGAAGGAGGCCAAAGCCACCCGCGAGCGCCGGAGCCGCAAGTGAGCAGCAGTCAGCTGATCTACGGTCTGCACGCGGTTCAGGCGCTGTTGAAACGCCATCCGGATCGGGTGCTCGAACTGCGGCTGGCCGAACGGCGGGATGATCCGCGCATGCGGGCCATCGAGTCGCTCGCGCGCGAGCGCGGCACCAAGGTGCTGCGCGTGGATGCGCAGAGCCTGCAGCAGGCGCTTGGGGATGTGACTCACCAGGGCGTCGTGGCCGAAGTGCTGCCGCTGGCGCCGTGGTCCGAGGACGACCTGGTGGGCGCGCTGGCGGATGCGACGGCCCCGCTGGTCCTGGCGCTGGATGGGGTGCAGGATCCGCACAACCTGGGCGCCTGCCTGCGCACCGCGGATGCCTGCGGTGCCTTGGCGGTGGTGGTACCCAAGGACCGGGCGGCAAATCTGAGTCCGGTCGTCAGCAAGGTCGCCGCGGGCGCCGCCGAGACGGTACCGCTGGTGACGGTGACCAATCTGGTGCGCACCCTGAAACTGCTGAAGGAAGCGCAGCTGTGGGTGACGGGCGCGGATGCCGAGGCGCCGGTGACCGCCGCTGAGGTGGATTTCACGGGCGGCACGGTGCTGGTGATGGGGGCGGAAGGCGCGGGCCTGCGCCAGTTGACCCGCCAGACCTGCGACTTCATGGTCCGGCTGCCGCAACTGGGGGCGGTGGAAAGCCTGAACGTGTCCGTGGCGGCCGGAATGTTGCTGTACGAAGTGGTGCGGCAGCGCAACAAAAAGTAGCAGCACGCATTGCGGCCTACGCCCCGTTTCAGTATGCTGCGCGACCCCTGATTTCCAGGGATACGACCGGTTCTGCCCCTTTGAGAAGGGTGCGGGTCCGGTTCTCCTTGCCACACCGGCAAATGCCTTGACCGGGTGGCTTAAGTCCATGAGGAGGACTAATGAGGCATTACGAGATTGTGTTCCTGGTCCATCCGGACCAGAGCGAACAGGTTCCGGCGATGGTCGAACGCTACAAGTCGATGATCGCCAATGGTAACGGCACTGTGCACCGCTTTGAGGATTGGGGTCGGCGCCAGCTGGCGTTCCCGATCGCCAAGGTCCACAAGGCGCACTATGTGCTCCTCAACATCGAATGTGACCAGAAGACGCTGAACGAGCTCACGGGCGCGTTCCGCTTCAGCGACGCCGTGCTGCGTCACCTGGTCGTGCAGGAAGACAAAGCGATTACTGAGCCCTCGCCGATGGCGCGGGGTGAGGATGAAGACGGAGGCGGTCGCCGCGAACGCGGCCGCGATGATTCCGGTTCGGACGACGACGAAGTGCCGGCCGCAGTGGAGAGTGCATCATGATCGGTGGTGGTAACAGCGGCGGTGGTGGTGGTGGCTACGGCGGCGGCAGTGGTGGTGGTGGCGGCGGTGGTTACGGCGGCGGCGGCAGCGGTGGTGGCAGCGGCGGCGGCGGTTACGGCGGTGGCGGCAGCGGCGGTGGGGGTGGTGGCAGCCGCTTCTCGCGTCGCAAGAAGTTCTGCCGTTTCACGGCCGATAATGTCGAATCCATCGACTACAAGGATCTGGCCACGCTCAAGGGTTACGTTACCGAGACGGGCAAGATTGTCCCCAGTCGCATCACGGGCACGAAGTCGTTCTATCAGCGCCAGCTCGCGACGGCGATCAAGCGCGCACGCTTCCTGTCCCTGCTGCCCTACACTGATCAGCACTGAGAACCGCCATGGATGTCATTCTTCTTGAGAAGGTTGCCAACCTTGGCACCATCGGCGACCGGGTAAAGGTCAAGTCCGGCTACGGCCGCAACTTCCTGCTGCCCAAGGGTAAGGCCACACTGGCCACGCCCACCAACGTCGCCCGTTTCGAAGCCCGTCGCGCCGAGCTGGAGAAGCACGCGGCCGAACAGCTCGGTAGCGCCCAGTCGCGCGTCGAGAAGCTCAAGGACTTCAAGCTCACGATCGCGTCGAAGGCCGGTACCGAGGGCAAGCTCTTCGGTTCCATCGGCACCAGCGACATCGCGGAAGCCGCTACCAAGGCCGGTCACCCGCTGGCGCGCAGCGAAGTGCGCCTGCCGACTGGCCCGCTGCGCATGATTGGCGAATACGCCGTCGAGCTGCATTTGCATGCCGACGTCAATTTCGCCCTGCCGGTGGTCATCGTCCCCGAGGAGTAACCGCACGGGGAGTCGCGCACTCAAGTGGCCGCAACGCCCAAATCGCGCCGCGACTCTGACCGTGAGAGCGCCGATATCCGCACGCCTCCGCACTCGCTGGAGGCGGAGCAGTCGGTGCTCGGCGGTCTGCTCCTCGACGCCTCCGCCTGGTTCAACGTCTCTGACGTGGTCCAGACGGAGGACTTCTACCGCCCCGATCATCGGACCATCTTCGATGCCATCCGGGCGCTGGCGACCAACCAGAAGCCGACCGATGCGGTCACCGTCTCCGAGCACCTCGAGCGCCATGGGCAGCTGGCCGATGTAGGCGGTCTCGCCTACCTGGGCACACTTGCCCGGGACACTCCCACCGCAGCCAACGTTCGCGCCTACGCCGAGATCGTGCATGAGCGCTCGCTGCTGCGACAGCTGATCAAGACCGGCACCGAAATTGCCGCATCGGCCTACAACACCGAGGGCGAGACTGCCCGTGAGCTGGTGGACAAGGCCGAGCAGGGCGTATTCGCCATTGCCGAGGCCGGCGCCCGCGCCGGCGGTGGCGCCCGCTCGGTGGCCGAGATGCTGCCCGCGGTCATCGACCAGATCGACGAGTGGCACAGCAATCCCGACAAGATGCGCGGGCTCGCGACCGGCTTCACTGACTTCGACAAGATGACCGGTGGTCTGCGGCCGGGTGATCTGGTCATCGTCGCAGGTCGACCCTCCATGGGTAAGTCGACTCTGGCGGTGAACATGGCCGAGTACGCTGCGGTGAATCCCAGCATCCGCGCGCCGGTGGCCATCTTCAGCATGGAAATGCCCTCCGAGCAGATCATCACCCGCATGCTCGCCTCCATCGGTGGCGTGCCGCTGGGCAGCCTGCGCTCGGGGCGCATTGCGGACGAGGACTGGGCGCGCATCACCAGCGCCACCAGCCAGCTGTCGGAAGCGAAAATCTTCATTGACGAGACTCCGGCGCTGAGCCCCACGGATCTGCGCGCCCGCGCGCGGCGTTTGAAGCGCGAACACGGTCTGGGACTGGTGGTGGTGGACTACCTGCAGCTGATGCAGGTGCCGGGCAACCGGGAAAATCGCGCGACGGAAATCGCGGAGATTTCGCGCGGGCTGAAGGTTCTGGCGAAAGAACTTGCCGTGCCGGTGATCGCGCTCTCGCAGTTGAATCGCGGCGTGGAACAGCGCGAGCATAAGAAGCCCGTGATGTCGGATTTGAGGGAATCGGGAGCGATTGAACAGGACGCAGACATGATCCTGCTCATCTATCGCGAAGAAGTATACGACAAAAACACCACGAAAAAAGGCATCGCGGAGATCGAGCTGGTCAAACACCGCAACGGTGAGATCGGCACCTTCCTGCTCACCTTCCAGGGACAGTTCACACGCTTCGCGAATTACGCGCCGGACTCCTATGCCGAGGGCATCCTGCGGTGACACCGCTGATCCGCGCGGTGATCGACACCGCCGCGCTGCGTGCGAATCTCCTGGCCGTCCGTGAGCGCGCTCCCGGTTCCAAAGTGATGGCCGTCGTGAAGGCCAATGCCTATGGACATGGGCTGGTCATGACGGCAGTGGGTCTGTCGCAGGCCGACGCCTTCGCCGTGGCACGGCTGGAAGAGGGCATCATGCTGCGCGAGGCGGGTATCACCCGACCGATCGTGCTGCTGGAGGGCGTGTTCAGCGCCGAACAGTTGATTGAGGCGGCGGTCCATCGGTTCGAGGTCGTCGTCCACGATCCGCTCCAGGTGGAATTGCTGGAGGCCTTTCGCGGTTCGTTCCGTTTCGTCGCATGGTTGAAAGTGGACACCGGCATCAATCGCCTCGGGTTCAGGCCTGAGGATTTTCCGGCAGCGTTGGCGCGGTTGCGGGCCATCGGGACGCCGTTGCGGGAGCTGCGGGTGCTAACGCATCTGGCGCGGGCCGATGAGCGCGATGCAGCGACCACCACGGAACAGGTGCGCCGCTTCCGTGCCCTGACCAACGGTCTGGGCCTTGCCACCAGCATCGGTAATTCGGCCGGCATCTTCGGCTGGGCGGACGCCTCGGGAGACTGGGTGCGGCCGGGCCTGGCGTTATACGGCGTCTCGCCCTTCCCCGATATCGGCGGGGAGGCACTGGGCCTGCGACCGGTCATGACACTCGAATCCGCAATCATCGGCCTGCGGCGGGTGCCGCGGGGTGAGTCGGTGGGTTATGCGGCGGCCTGGACCGCCGAACGTGATTCGCGCATTGCCATTGTCGCCGGCGGCTACGGCGATGGGATGCTGCGCAGTCTCAAGGGTGGTTCACCCGTGCTCATCGATGGCCAGCGCGCACCGCTGGTCGGACGGGTCTCCATGGACATGATCGCGGTGGATGTGACGGACCTGCCGGTGCCCCAGGTCGGCACCCGCTGTCTGCTGTGGGGACCGGGGCTGCCGGTCGAGGAGGTCGCCGCGCACGCGGGGACCGTCTCCTACGAAATGCTCTGCGGCGTGCGGCAACGCGTGCCGCACGAGGCCATCTGATTCTTCGAGGGCTCAGCCCTCGAAGAACCCCATCTTCACCCCGGCCAGCTGGATCACGTCATTGTCGCTGAGCCGAGTGGCCTGCGCACCGATCGGCGTGCCATTGAGCAGCGGGAAGTCGTTAAGCTTTTCACTGTCCACGTGGACGATGAAATAACCGTCCTGCCGGTGGGTGATGGCCGCAACCTGGATTCCCGGGCGTCCCAGGGTCGTCAGCGCCTTGTTCAATTCCAGCTCGCGGCCGGCGAAGGCACCCGAGAGCACCTGTAGTTTGGCTTTCTTGACCTGGGTGCCGTTGCCGAGCGCCTTGCGCGAGGCCGTGGCCGACACATCCGGTGCCGCATTGGTGACCGCTTCACGCACGTGGCGGATCTTGTCCACCGGGCGCTGCGACGGCTGGATCACCATCGTCTTTTCGAATTCGTCCTGCGCCTCGTCATCCTCGGCAAAGCGCAGCTGGTGGTGACCCACCGTGATCACATCGCCGTGCTGCAGCGCATGCTTCTTGATGAGCTTGCCGTTGACGTAGGTGCCGTTGGTGCTGTTCAGATCCTCAAGGAACGAGTCATTGAGAATATTGATGATCAGCGAGTGGTGACCGCTGACGGCGCCATTATCGATGCGGATGTCATTGTCAGGGAGACGGCCAATCGTGTACCGCTCCTTGTTCATGTTGTATTCCGCCATCACCTGGCTATCCAGGCTCAGTATCAACCTTGCCATGCGTGCCTCTTAACGAAGGATCAGCCCAGCCAGCCTAGGATTCGGTCGAGAACGCCCTTGTTAGCAGGGAAGTTCTCGGCCACGTGTGCCATGACAACCGAGACGTTATCACGTCCTCCGTTATCATTCGTCAACTGAATCAACTGCTTAGCGACAGTCTCAAGATTAGCACCAAAGGTGCTGATCGTTAAGTGAATATCGTCATCTTCTACCATGTCGGATAGACCGTCGGAACACAGAACGTAAAAGTCGCCCTTCTGGGTGGGAACCTCCTGGATTTCCACGTCAACGGTCGGCTCCACGCCCAAAGCGCGAGTTACATAGTTCTTGTTGGCGGCCCGCTGGGCCTCCTCCGGCGAATAGAAACCGCGATCGACCAGCTCCTGCAGCAGCGAGTGATCCATCGTGACCTGTTCGAATTTGTCGTTGCGCAGTCGGTACATGCGCGAATCGCCGACGTGTGCCACGGCGATCTTGTTATCAAACATCAGGGCGCTCACGACCGTCGTGCCCATGCCCTCGCACTGGGGCTGCGCGCGCGCGGTTTGATAGATGATCTTGTTGGCGCGATGAATGGCGTCGCGCAGGATGATGCTGGCCCGGGACATGCCGGTCGCCTGGTCGGAAATGCGCAGGTCCTCCCGCTCGACGGATTCGCGCACCAGGTTGACGATGGTCTTGACGGCGATGCCGCTGGCCACTTCGCCGGCGTTGTAGCCGCCCATGCCATCGGCCAGCACCAGAAGCCCGATGTCCGGGTCAAACGCGATCGTATCCTCGTTGTGCTCCCGGACCTTGCCGGTGTCGGTCTGACCGACCAAACGCAGCTTGCCGCGCAGGCTCATTGTTCTGCCTCGGGGCGAACCCTACAAAAAAGTGTGACCACAGTCACGCTCTGGAATGATCTGGAGACTTCGACAAGACCTGTTCCTCATAAGACGCAGCGCCCATCCCAAGGGCCTGACCGCCGCTCGCCTCGAAGTTGCATAAGCTAGCATTGTCCGCTCCACAGTCCGAGTGTCTGGTCACAAACCGGTGCTCTTGGGTCATTGCAGGCGTCCATGAAGTCAACAATCGCGTTCTTTTGCACCACCTGCGAGGCCCAGAGCCCCAAATGGGCGGGTCAGTGTCCGGCCTGCGGCGAGTGGAACACCCTGATACAGCGCGGTGCAACACGGCCGCTGGGACTGGTCCGTCCCGGGGCAACGGCCGGGGCAGCCCTGGGTGCAGCGCCGCAGGCTCTGGGCGCGCCCGCGGCAGACGCCACGGTGCGCTGGTCCACGGGCCTGTCGGAGCTCGACCGGGCGCTGGGTGGGGGCCTCGTCCCCGGGTCGGTGACCCTGCTCGGCGGGGATCCGGGCATCGGCAAGTCCACACTGCTGCTGCAGGCCGCCGCGGCCGTCAGCGCCGGCCTGCCGGTGCTGTACTCCAGCGGCGAGGAGTCGGTCGCCCAGATCAGCATGCGCGCCCAGCGGCTGCAGGTGCGGGCACCGGGCCTGAATCTCGTTGCCGAGAGTGACCTGGCCGCCATCCTCGAGCACGCCGGCGCGCAGCGTACGGGACTGCTGATCATCGATTCGATCCAGACTCTGTCCTCCGGCGATGTCACCGCGAGTGCCGGTGGCGTCTCGCAGTTGCGCGAGTGTACGGCAGCGCTGGTGCGCTTTGCCAAGGCCACCGGCACCGCCGTCATCATCGTCGGTCATGTCACCAAGGAGGGAGCGATCGCCGGCCCACGGGTGCTCGAACACCTGGTGGATACCGTGCTGTATTTTGAAAGCGAAGCGGGCAGCCGCTTTCGCATCGTGCGCGCGGTCAAGAACCGCTTCGGCGCCGCCCACGAGCTGGGGTTCTTCGCCATGACCGGCAGCGGCCTTGCCGAGGTCCGCAATCCGGCGGCCATCTTCCTGGCGCGGGCCCCGGAGCCGGCCGCGGGCAGCATCGTCACCGTGACCCGCGAGGGCGGCCGGCCGTTGCTGATCGAACTGCAGGCGCTGGTCGATCGCATGCGATTCGGCGCGCCGCGGCGCATCGCCCAGGGCCTCGACGCCAACCGCGTTGCCATGCTGCTGGCGGTTATGAACCGTCATGCGGCCCTGTCACTGCAGGAGCACGATGTGTTCGTGAACGTGGTCGGTGGCATGCAGATCAGCGAGACCGGCTGGGACCTGCCCGTAGTGCTGGCGCTGGCCTCGAGTCTCAATGATCGGGCGCTGCCCCGGCAGCTGGCGGTGTTCGGCGAGGTGGGCCTGACGGGCGAGGTGCGGCCGGTGGCCTATGGTGAAGAGCGGCTGAAGGAAGCCCGGAAACAGGGCTTCGAGCGAGTCATCGTGGCCCGCGAGAATGCACCGCGCAAAGCCATCGAGGGCCTCACGGTCATCCCGGTTTCGCGGGTGGATGCTGCTGTGAAGCTTGCGTTTGAGGGCTGACCTGCGCCCGCACCGTGCGGATGGCATTGTCCGCGATCTGCAGCACTTCGAAGAGATAGTCACCGACCTTCAGCGCCGTGCCCGGCTGCGGAATCGTTTCGAGTTGTTCCAGCAGCAGTCCATTGATGGTCTTGGGGCCGTCGGTGGGCAGGTGCCATTGCAGCGCACGGTTCAGGGCACGGATGGTTGCACCGGCGTTGAGGATGAAGACGCCCGGCTTTTCCACGTACACATCCTTGTGCGCGATGGTTGCGGTGTCCGTGGTGAACTCGCCGACGATCTCCTCGAGGATGTCTTCCAGCGTCACCAGGCCGTCGATATCGCCGTATTCGTTCACCACGAAACCGAAGCGGCGCTGGTTGCGCTGGAAATTGGTGAGCTGTGCCGTCAGCGGCGTGCCCTCGGGCACGAAGTAGGGCTCCCGGCCGCGCGCGATCTCGATCAGCCGCTCGCGCGTGAGGCTCTCGCGCGCCAGTTCCTGCACGATGCGTTTCATGTGCAGCACACCGATGACATTGTCGAGCTCACCCTCGTACACCGGCAGCCGCGTGTGCAGCGTCTGTCGCAACTGATCGAGGATGTCCTCCCAGGAGGCGGTCACGTCGATGCCGGTGATCTCCTGGCGCGGGATCATGATGTCATTGACCGTGATTCTTCCGAGGTCGAGGATCGACAGCAGCATCTGCCGGTGGCGCGCCGGCACCAGCGGGCCGGCCTCCGCGACCACCATGCGCAGTTCATCGGTGCTCAAGGACTGGGTGTCACGGCGGGCGCGCACCACGCCGAATAGCCGCAGGACGCCGTACGCGCTGCGGCTGGTCACCCACAGCACCGGGCGCGCAACCACCACCAGTGCGCTGTAGATGTACGCGGAACTGAGCGCGACACTCTCCGCATAGGTTGCGCCGAATATCTTCGGTGCCAACTCACCAAATACGATCATGACGATGGTCAGCAGCGCCCCTGCCACCGGCACCGCGAAATGCCAGCCGGAACGCTGCGCGATGATGGTGGCGGATTGGGAGGCAAAGACACTGGCCGCAGCCAGGATGACCAGATTGACGCCCAGCCAGTCATCCGGGCGCTGCATCAGCTTTTCGAGGATGCGGGCCGCGCGCTGGCCGGAATTGGCCCGATGCCGCAGGCGAAAGCGGTTCACCGACAGCATGGCCACTTCGGTGCCCGAGGAGAAGGCAATGATGATGAGCAGGACCAGCAGCAACAGCAGCAGCAATCCTGTTCGGGCGTCGTTCAAGTCGCGGACTCTCCAAAGGGAGGGGTTGGCCTATAATGGCCTAATGTTTGACAGCCTGACATCGCGGCTCAGCCGCACCGTGGACGCCCTGCGTGGGCGGGGGCGCATCACCGAGGACAACGTCGCCGAAGTGCTGCGCGAGGTCCGGGTGGCGCTGCTGGAGGCGGACGTCGCCCTGCCGGTGATCAAGCAGTTCATCGATCAGGTCAAAACGCAGGCCTTGGGCACTGAGGTCGCCTCCAGCCTGACACCCGGGCAGGTGTTCGTCAGCATCATCCACAAGGAGCTGGTCACCCTGATGGGCGGCGCGCGGGCCGGTTTCAGCCTGCGTGCACAGCCCCCCATCGTCGTGCTGCTGGCCGGCCTGCAGGGCGCCGGCAAGACCACGACCGCCGCGAAACTGGCCCGCTGGCTGATCGAGACCCAGCGCAAGCGGGTCCTGCTGGTGAGCACGGACGTGCGCCGGCCGGCCGCCATGCTGCAGTTGGAGCGTCTGGCGCAGCAGGTCGGAGCGGACTATTTCCCGGCCGAGGCAACCCGCCCGCCCCGGGAGATCGCGGTGGCTGCGCTCGATCAGGCCCGGCGGGGGGTCTTCGACGTGCTCATCGTCGATACCGCCGGCCGGCTGCACGTGGATGAGGCCATGATGGAGGAGGTCCGCGACATCGATGCCGCCGTCTCCCCGACCGAGCGGCTGTTCGTGGTCGACGCCATGGCCGGCCAGGACGCGATGAACGCCGCCAAGGCCTTCAGCGGCGCGTTGAATCTCACCGGCGTGATTCTGACCAAGACGGACGGTGACGCGCGCGGCGGCGCGGCCCTCTCGGTGCGCCAGATCACCGGTCAGCCGATCGTGTTTCTGGGCATGGGCGAGAAGACCGATGCCCTCACGCCGTTTGATCCGGAGCGCATGGCCTCGCGCATCCTGGGGATGGGCGACGTGGTGGCGCTGGTGGAGCAGGTCCAGCGCAATGTCGATGCCGGGGAGGCCGAGCGGCTCGCCCGCAAGATGGCCTCGGGCAAGGGTTTCGACATGTCCGACCTCAAGAGCCAGCTGGAGCAGCTGCAGAAGATGGGCGGCGTCACGGCACTCCTCGACAAGCTGCCGACGGCCGCTGCCCAGAAGGGCGCGGTGTCGGCGGACGCCGGGGACCGGCAGGTGCGCCGCCAGATCGCCATCATCAATTCCATGACCCCCCGCGAACGGCGTCTGCCCGGCGTGATCGATGGGTCGCGCCGGCGGCGTATTGCCAAGGGCTCCGGGGTCCAGGTCCAGGACGTGAACCGGCTCCTCAAGCAGTTCATGGACATGCAGCGCATGATGAAAAGCATGAAGGGCGGGAAGCTGCGGCGCATGCTGGGCGCCTTGAAGGGCGGGATGCCGCCGGGGTTCCCCGGGGGCCACTGAGGGCCTCCTGCCACAAGCTTGAAAACAAATAGATAATTAGCGCTTCATTGCGTAGAATCCGCGCTCTTTTTGGGACGGGGGCGGATGCCCCCCGCGGAGATCCAATGGTTACGATTCGTCTGACGCGCCGTGGCGCGCGGAATCAGCCCTTTTATCATGTTGTCGTCACCGACAGCCGTAAGCGCCAGGGCAGCGCCAGCCTCGAACAGGTCGGGTTTTTCAACCCGATCGCGCGCAAGGGCGAGCCGAAGCTGAAGCTCGACCTGCCGCGTATCGACTACTGGGTGAGCAAGGGCGCGCAGCAGTCTGACCGGGTCCGGCACCTGGTAACGACCTTCCGCAAGCAGGCGACGGCCCTCGCGGCCTGAACCGGACAGCGGCCTTAAGCGAGGGCCGCCGGCAGGCGGCAACCGTATGGAATGGGTGGAACTCGGGCGCATAGGCAGCCCGTACGGCGTGCTGGGCTGGATGCATATCCAGTCCTTTACGGATCCACCGCAGGGAGTGCTCGATTATCGGCTCTGGAGCCTGCGCCTGGGGCCGGGCTCGCAAACCGGCTACCGGCTGGTGGAGGGGCGGATCCAGGGGCGCGGCGTGGTGGCGCGGCTGGAAGGGGTGGCGGACCGGGACGCTGCGGCGCTGCTGCGCGGCGCCATGATCGAGGTGCGCCGCAGTGAGCTGCCGCCGCCCGGCCAGCGCGAGTACTACCGCGCGGACCTGGTCGGGTTTGTGGTGCGGAATCTGGAAGGGGTGGAGCTGGGCAGGCTTGACCACTTCGTCGACGGCGCGGCCAGCGCCATGATGGTGGTGGTCGGGACGGACGAGTACTGGATTCCGGCGGTCCCCCAGTATCTGCGCAAGGTTGACCTGGAAGGCCGTTCGCTGAGCGTCGACTGGTCGGCCGATGCGAATTGAAGTCGTCACGCTGTTTCCGGAGCTGGTTGCCGGCGGATTGAAGTTCGGTGTGCTGGGCCGCGCGCTCGAGCGCGGGCTGCTGACGGTCGGGACGGAGGATCCGCGCAGTTACGCGACCGACGTGCACCGGACGGTGGATGACCGGCCCTATGGCGGCGGACCTGGCATGGTGCTCAAGCCGGGGCCGATGCTGGCGGCGATACAGGCGGCGCACGCGCGGTTGCCGGCGGGCAGTGTGCGGATCGCGTTATCGGCGCAAGGTGAGCGGCTCACCCAGCAGCGCGTGCGGGAACTCGCGGCGCTGCCGGGAATGGTGCTGATCGCGGGGCGCTACGAGGGGCTCGATGAGCGCATCGTCACGCTCGGTGTCGATCGTGAGCTGTCGGTGGGAGATTTTGTGGTGAGTGGCGGTGAACTGCCGGCGCTCACGGTGATTGATGCGGTGGTGCGGTTGCTGCCCGGAGCGCTCGGTGACGAGCGCTCGAGCGTCGAGGAGTCCTTTGACCAGGGCCTCCTCGATTGGCCGCACTACACGCGACCGGAAGTGTTTTCAGGCTTAAGCGTGCCCGAGGTGCTGTCCTCGGGCAACCATGCCGACATCCGCCGCTGGCGCCTGCGCCAGGCCGTGGTGCGGACGTGGCAGCGTCGGCCCGACCTGATCCTCGCCCACGGCCTTTCGGTCGAGGCGAGCAGGCTGTTGGATGAGTATCTCGCCGCGCGCAAGCGCGGCGGCGAAATTGATAAAGGTGAAGACCATGAGCAAGATCGTTCAGGAAATTGAAAAGAGCCGGATGACGCGGCAGCTGCCGCCGTTCAACCCCGGCGACACGGTAGTCGTGCAGGTCAAGGTGACCGAAGGCGACCGCGAGCGCGTCCAGGCATACGAGGGTGTGGTCATTGCCAAGAGCAATCGTGGCCTGAACTCCTCCTTCACGGTACGCAAGATTTCGCACGGCGAGGGCGTGGAGCGCGTGTTCCAGACCTACAGCCCGGCAATCAGCGATCTGGCCGTGAAGCGCCGCGGCAGCGTCCGTCGCGCCAAGCTCTACTATCTGCGCGATCTGTCCGGCAAGGCCGCGCGCATCGAAGAGAAGGTCTGACGCAGCGGCACCGATCAGTGCGGCTGTTGCGTTCGATATTTTCGGGGCTGTGGCACGGCCTCGATTTCCTGCGACGCTTTCTGCACCTGGTGGTGCTGCTGGTGATCGCGGGCTTTGTGTTCGGGGCGCTGCACGGTTCGGTGACGCACATCCCCGAACAGGCCGCGCTGGTGGTCGCCCCGACCGGCACCCTCGTCGAGCAGCTCTCCGGCGACCCGCTGTCGCGCGCGGTGGCCCAGGCGCGCGGCGAGGGCCACGAAGAGACGCTGCTGTGGGACCTCACCGCAGCCATCCGCGCCGCGGCGAAGGACTCGCGGATCCGGGTGCTGGTCCTGAACTTCGACCAGATGGACGCAGTGGCGGGGCAACCCACCATGGCGGAGCTGGTGCGGGCGATCCGCGAGTTCAAGAGCTCCGGCAAGAAAGTCATCGCCTATGGCCAGACCTACGCGCGGGATGCCTATTACCTCGCCTCGCCGGCAGATGAGATCTACGTTGATCCGCTCGGTTACGTGCTGGTGGAGGGCTACAGCCGCTATCGCTGGTACTACAAGGACCTGCTGGACAAGTACAACGTCGACATCAATGTCTTTCGGGTCGGCAAGTACAAGAGCGCCGTCGAGGATTACACCCGCAGCGAAATGTCTCCTGAGGACCGCGAGGAGAGCCAGGCCTATCTTGGCGCGCTCTGGACGGGCTACCAGAAGAGCGTGGACGGCGCCCGCAGCCTGCCCGCCGGCAGTGTCGCCACCTATGTCAACGCGCTGCCGCAGGCCGCCGTGGCGGCCAATGGTGCCGCGGCCCAGATCGCCCTCAGGGATCATCTGATCACGGGCGTCAAGGCCGCACCCGAGGTCGAACGTCGCATCGCTGAAATCACGGGCGCGGACGACAACGGCAGCTTCCATCAGGTTTCGGCGGAAGACTACGCCCGGGTGGTGAACAGCGAAACGGCGCTCGGCCGTCACGATCAGACGCGCGTGGCGGTCATCGTCGCGGAGGGTGACATCCTCGATGGCAATCAGGCCCCCGGCACCATCGGCGGCGACACCATGTCGCGGCTGCTGCGCGCGGCCCGGCAGGACGAGAAGATCAAGGCCGTCGTGCTGCGCGTGGACAGCCCCGGTGGCAGCGTGACGGCCTCCGAGCAGATCTATCGGGAGGTCCAGGCGCTGCGCAAGTCGGGCAAGCCGGTCGTCGTGTCGATGGCCAACTATGCCGCCTCCGGTGGCTACTACATTTCGGCGCCGGCCGATGAGATCTGGGCAAGTGCTGCGACCATCACCGGATCGATCGGCATCTTCGCCGAGGTGCCGAACATCAATCGCACGCTCACCAAGTTCGGGGTGGGCGTCGACGGCCTGCGCACGACACCGCTCGACGGCATGCTGCAGCGGCTGGACGTACCACTGAGCGACGCCGCCCGTATGCTGGTGCAGTCCAACGTCAATTATGGCTATGGCCAGTTCCTCGAGCGCGTGGCCAACGGGCGCCACAAGACCACCGCCCAGGTGGATGAGATTGCCCAAGGAAGAGTGTGGTCCGGGACCGATGCGAAGGCGCACGGGCTGGTGGATCAGCTCGGAACCTTTGATGATGCCGTCAAGGCGGCCGCCCGCCGTGCCCACCTCACCGAGTACAAGCTGCAGTTCCTGGAGCCGGAGCGTTCCTGGGCGCAGAGTCTGGCAATGGAAGTGAAGGTGCGCGCGGTACGGGTCCTGGCGAGCACCGGGCTCGCCGATCTCACCGGCGTTACACCATTCGGCGGCCTGACGCGCCTGGCCGCCAGCGCACCGCTGGCGCGCGAAGTTGCGCGCCTGAGCCACCTCGATCGGCCCGATCGGCTCTACGCCTACTGCTTCTGCACCGCGCAGTAGCGCCCGCCAGCAGCCGTCGCGGCTATACTGGTTGCCATGCGCAAGGAACCGGACTCCCCGGATGCTGAGCCGATGCGGATCGACCGCTGGCTGTTCTTTGTCCGCCTGTTCAAATCGCGCAGTCTCGCCGGTGAGGCCGTCACCGGCGGCCGCGTCCATGTGAACGGCGAGCGCGTCAAACCCTCACGTGTGGTGCGCGTCGGAGACACGGTAGTGTTCAACCGGGGGGCCGTGCCGTTCGAGTGCGAGGTGGCGGGGCTGCCGCTGCGTCGCGGACCGGCGCCCGAGGCGGTGGCCTGTTACCGTGAGTCCGAGGCCAGCGTGGCGCGACGGGCCCAGTTCGCCGAACGCATGCGGTTGGCCACGGCCTTCGCACCGCGCCCGGACGGTCGCCCAGACAAACATGAGCGCCGCGAGTTGCGACGCATCCGGGGACGCGAGTGAAGAACTTCCGCTACTACGATCTCATCCTCGGCGCCTATGTGTGCGTGCTGCTGTGTGCCAACCTGATCGGCCCGTCCAAGGTGACCACCATTCACGTGCCGATCTTTGGCTCGGCGACCTTCGTTGCCGGGGTGATCTTCTTTCCAATATCGTATTTCTTCGGTGACGTGCTCACCGAGGTCTATGGCTATGCGCGCGATCGCCGTGTGGTGTGGAGCGGGTTTGCTGCGCTGCTGTTTGCCTCGATCATGTCGCAGGTGGTCGTCTACCTGCCGCCCGCGGACTTCTGGCACGATCGGCAGGCGGCGGTGGAGGCGGTATTCGGCAGCACTCCGCGCATCATCGCCGCCTCGATCCTGGCCTTCTGGTGCGGCTCATTTGTGAACAGCTTCGTGCTGGCAAAGATGAAGATCCTGACCCAGGGACGCTGGTTGTGGACGCGCACGATCGGCTCGACGCTGTGCGGGGAACTGGTCGACACGGTGCTCTTCACCTCCGTCGCCTTCGCCGGCACCCTGACGCGCAGCGAACTCATCACCGTGATGACTACGCAGTACGTCCTCAAGTCCGGCTGGGAGGTGTTGTCCACGCCAATCACCTACAAGCTGGTGAACTTCCTCAAGCGCGCCGAAGGGGAGGACTACTACGACCGGGACACGAACTTCACGCCCTTCTCCTTGCGAGTGCCGGATGGACGCGCCACTGCTGTTTGAGCACGCCGGATTCGCCGCCGGGGAGGAACTGACCTCCGCGGCAGGCGCCGCCGTGAATCCGGATTATCTTGCCCCCGAGGATGCGGCGCTGCGCCGGCTGTGCGAACTGGCGCGGCTGCCACCGGCACAGCAGGCCGCGGTGCAGGCGCACGCGTTGCAGCTGGTCCTGGGGGTTCGGGGCGCACGCTCCGGCAGCAGTGGGATCGATGCCCTGCTGCGCCAGTACCACCTGGCCTCGACCGAGGGCGTGGTGCTGATGTGCCTTGCGGAGGCGCTGCTGCGGATTCCGGATGCGTATACCGCCGATCGGCTGATTGCCGACAAGCTCGCCGAAGGGGACTGGGACCGCTACCTCGGCAACAGTGAGTCGCTGCTGGTGAATGCCTCAACGTGGGGGCTGATGCTCACGGGGCGTCTGGTTGAGTTGGACCGCGGCGAGCTCGGCTCCGTGGGGGGCTGGTTCGGTCGCCTCGCCGCGCGCATCGGTGAACCGGTGGCACGCGCGGCGCTGCGCCAGGCGATGCGCGTGCTGGGCCACCAGTTCGTCATGGGACGCACCATCAGCGAAGCATTGCAGCGCACGGGGGGCAAGAGCGAGCAGCGCTATGCCTACTCCTTCGACATGCTGGGTGAGGCGGCAATCACCGCCATCGATGCGCAGCGCTACCTGGAAAAGTACCGCGATGCCATCAGTGACGTCGGCCGGCATGTACGGGAATCTCCGGCCGGGGCCACGCGACCCGGTATTTCGGTCAAGCTGTCGGCACTGCACCCGCGCTACGAGTTCCTGCAGCGCGAGCGGGTGCTGCGCGAACTGACACCGCGGCTCGCGCAGCTGGTCGGACAGGCACGTGAGGTCGGGATCGGCCTGACGGTGGATGCGGAGGAGGCCGACCGGCTGGAGCTGTCGCTGCAGCTGATCGAAGCGCTGCTCGAGAGCGAGCTGACCGAAGGCTATGAGGGCTTTGGCCTTGCGGTCCAGGCCTACCAGAAGCGTGCGTATGGCGTGCTGACACGGCTGGTGCAGCGCTGTCAGGGGCTGCACCGGCGCATGACGGTGCGCCTGGTGAAGGGCGCGTACTGGGATACCGAGATCAAACGCGCCCAGGAGCGCGGACTTGCTGGCTTTCCGGTGTTCACCCGCAAGATGAACACCGATGTCTCCTATCTTGCCTGTGCGCGGCTGCTGGCGCAGAACGTGGATACGATCTATCCGCAGTTCGCCACCCACAACGCACACACCGTGGCGTACGTCTCCAGCATCATGTCTGCGGCCGATCCCGAGCGGTTCGAGTTCCAAAGACTGCACGGCATGGGTGAGGAGCTCTACGAACAGGTCATCGGTGACAGCCAACCCGCAGCGGACCGCGCTCCGGTGTGCCGCGTCTACGCGCCCGTGGGACCGCACGAGGATCTGCTGCCGTACCTGGTGCGTCGGTTGCTGGAGAACGGTGCCAACACTTCGTTCGTAAACCGGATCCTGGACGAACGGCTGCCGCCGGAGCGGATCATCGTGGATCCGGTTGCGGAGGCGGAGCATACGCAGCCGGCTGCGGAGCCGCGAATTGCGCTGCCGGGGCAGCTCTTCGGTGCGCAACGGCCCAATTCGCGCGGCATCAATTTTGCCGATGGCATCGAGCTGGGTGCGCTGCTCAAGGAATGTGCTGCCGCCGTGCCGGGAATTCGCGCGCTCGGGGAGGCCTCATCCGAACAGGTGAACCAGGCATTGGCCCGTACCAGCGCAGCCCAGCCGGCGTGGGACCGGCGATCGGTGATCGAGCGCGCGGTGATCCTGGAACGTGCCGCGGAACTGTTCGAGGCACACCGTGCGGAACTGATTGCGCGGTGCGTGCTGGAGGCGGGACGGTCCGTCCCCGACAGTGCCTCGGAAGTCCGTGAAGCCATCGACTTCCTGCGCTACTACGCCTCGCAGTGGCGGGTGCTCGGCACTCCTGAGCTGCTGACCGGTCCAACCGGCGAGCAAAACACACTGCGGGTTCGCGGCCGGGGGGTGTTCGCCTGCATCAGTCCCTGGAACTTCCCGGTGTCCATCTTCACCGGCCAGGTCAGCGCGGCGCTCGTCACCGGCAATGCAGTGGTCGCCAAGCCTGCCGAACAGACACCATTGACCGCGGCGCTCGCCGTTGAGTTGCTGCATCGCGCCGGGGTTCCGGTGGACGTACTGCAGTTGCTGGCGGGCGGTCCGCCGATCGGCGAGGCGCTTACCGGTGATGAGCGTATCTGCGGTGTGGTCTTTACCGGCTCCACGCAGACGGCTCGGCGGATCGAGCAGCGACTTGCCGGCAGGTCAGGTGCGATTGCGACGCTGATCGCCGAGACCGGCGGCATCAATGTGATGATCGTCGACAGTTCGGCGCTGCCGGAGCAGGTGGTCCTGGACAGTGTCACCTCCGCCTTCAACAGCGCAGGACAGCGCTGTTCCGCGCTGCGCGTGCTGCTGCTGCAGGAGGAGGTCGCGCCGCGCGTCCTCGAACTGCTCGCGGGCCAGATGGATGAACTCATCGTCGGAGCGTCCACCCAGCTCAATACTGATGTCGGCCCGGTCATCGATGATGAGGCGCTGGGTGTGCTTGAGACCTATGCGGCCAAAGTGACCGTGGGTGCACGCTGGCAGCACCGCGCCCGACTGCCTGCAGCGGTGGGTCCCGGCCGGTATTTCGCGCCGCTGGCGGTGGAGGTCGGCAGCCTGGCCGCCGTCGAGCGCGAGGTATTCGGACCGGTTCTGCACATCGTCCGGTACCGGGCGGTAGACCTTGACCGGGTCATCGATGCCATCAACCTCATGGGGTATGGCCTGACGCTGGGGATCCACACGCGCATCGACAGCTCGGCACAAGCCATCGCAGACCGGGTGCGGGTCGGGAACGTCTACGTGAATCGCAACATGATCGGCGCAGTCGTTGGCGTGCAGCCCTTCGGTGGCTGCGGTCTCTCCGGCACCGGCCCCAAGGCCGGTGGCCCCCACTACCTGCAACGTTTCGTCACCGAACAGACTGTTACGATCAACACCGCCGCACTGGGCGGCAATGCGAGTTTGCTGTCGCTGTAGCCTGGAGTGCGCGCTATCATCGCGCGTAAGTGAGCACACCCGTCCCCCTCGAGAAAATCCAGATCGGGCCAATTACCGCCCCGGACTCCGAAGCGTTGTTCCGCTGGTTCAATGATGCGCAGGCGGCGCGCCTGGATTATGCCTGGCGGCCGGTGGACGGCATCAGTCACCAGAAGTGGCTCGCCGGCATCGGCGCCGACCCCACCCAGGTATGGTTCGCGATTCGCCGTGCCGGCCACGCGGGTATCATCGGTTTCGTAATACTGCGCAACATTTCCGCCGTACACCGCTGTGCCGATCTCGGGGTGCGCGTCGGTGAGGAAGGCGATCGTGGACGGGGTGTGGGCAAGGAGGCTGCGCGGCAGGTGCTGCAGTTTTGCTGGCAGGTGCTCAATCTCAACCGCATTCAGGTCTCGGTGCTTGCCGGCAACGAGCGTGCGCTGCGCCTGTACACGGCGCTGGGCTTTCGGCGTGAAGGCAATCTGCGCCAGGCGCAGTTCATCGACGGCGAATGGAAGAATGTCATCATCATGGGCGCATTGCGCCCCAGATCGCTCGCACGAGGCAGCTGACCATGATCTATCCACGAGTGATGCTGCTGGCGGTGCTGGCTGCGCTCGGGTCGACGGGCGCGCAGGCGGCAACCTGCGAGGCGCTGGTGACACTGACGGCACCCCGGGCTCAGATCGGCGAGGCCCGGGTGATTGCCCCGGGTAGCTTCAGACCACCGGATGCATCCAATGCATTGGCGCAATTGCCTGCCTTCTGCCGCGTGGTCCTGAAGTTTACGCCGACCGGGGATTCGGACATCGGTGCGGAGATCTGGCTACCCGCCAACTGGAACACCAAATTGCTGATCGTCGGCAGCGGTGGCTGGGGCGGCGCCATCAACTACGAGGCAATGGCGGATGCCCTGCGGCGCGGCTACGCCGTCGGCGCCACTGATGATGGCCACAGGGGCGGCGGCGCCAGTTTCATCATGGGGCATCCGGAGAAATTCATCGATTTCGCCTACCGCGCCGAGCATGAGACGACGCTCGAGGCGAAGGTCCTCGTCAAGGCGCTGTACGCGCGCACGTCGAGCCATTCGTACTGGCAGGGCTGCTCCGGCGGCGGCCGCGAAGGCTTGATCCAAGCGTACCGCTACCCGGAGGAGTTCGACGGCATCATTGCGGGGGATCCGGCCAATATGCGTCGCAATGCCTGGGCGCTGTGGCTCGCGAAGCAGGCATTTGGCGATCCGGCGGCGTATATCCCGGCCAGCAAGTACGCGATGCTCCATACCGCGGTGCTTGCCGCCTGCGACGCCAATGACGGCCTCAATGATGGCCTGATCGAGGAACCCGAGAGCTGCCATGTGAGCTTCGCGAGCCTGCAGTGCAAGGCGGGAGACGCGCCGGATTGCCTGACGGCATCGCAGGTCAAAACGGCGCAGATCATGATCAGTCCGGCGACGACGCCGAAAGGCCAGGTGCTGTTTCCGCGACTGGAACCCGGAACGGAGCTGCGCTGGGGTCGCCTCGCCGCGGGGCCTGCGCCGGTTGACCTGTTCCTGGATCAATTCCGGTATGTCGTCTACCAGAATCCCAATTGGGACTGGCGCACCTTTGATCTCGAGCGTGACGCTGCGAAGGCGAATGCCGTGGACAAGGACATCGACGAGCTCGATCCCCATCTGGCCGCCTTCGCGAAGCACGGCGGCAAGCTGATCCTCTATCACGGTTGGGCGGACCAGCAGGTCGCGCCCGGTTCCACCGTTGAGTTCTATGAGGCGGTGCGCACGCTCAGTCCGGAGCCGCAGCAGGCGGACAACTGGGTCCGGCTGTTCATGGTTCCCGGCATGGGCCACTGCGGCGGCGGCGAGGGGCCGGATACCTTCGATACCCTGGGTGTCCTGGAGACATGGGTGGAGCAGGGCAAGGCACCCGACCGCATCATCGCGACACAGCAGATTCGAGGCCAGGTGAATCGCACACGCCCGCTGTGCGCGTATCCTAAGGTGGCACGCTACAACGGCACCGGGAGCATTGATGATGCCGCAAACTTTACCTGCGGGCCGCCGCACTGAAGTCCTGATCGCTGGCGCTGGTCCCACCGGGCTGGTACTGGCGCTATGGCTCACCAGAATGGGCGTGAGTGTCCGCATCATCGACCGGACCGAGGCTCCCGGTACCACCTCCCGCGCGCTCGCCGTGCAGGCACGGACGCTGGAACTGTATCGGCAGCTTGATCTGACGGATGCGCTCCTCAATCAGGGCCAGCGGGTTGCGGGCATCAATCTGTGGGTGCGCGGTGAGCGGGCGACACGGGTTTCGTTTGCGACCATCGCCGATGGCCTCACCCCTTACGGGCCCTTCGTCTTTCCCCAGGATCAGCATGAGCGCCTACTCATCGAGCGGCTTGCAGCAGTCGGGGTGAGCGTCGAACGCAGGACCGAGTTGCTCCGCTTCGATGCCGGCGCGGAGCAGGTGACCGCGGTGTTGCGCGGACCTGCCGGGCAGGAGGAGTCCTGTGAAGCCGCCTACCTCGCAGGTTGTGATGGTGCGCGGTCTGTCGTTCGGCAGGGAATCGCAGCGGGCTTTCCGGGTGGGACCTACGAGCAGCTGTTCTACGTCGCTGACGTCGATGCGGCAGGTCCGGCGCTCGACGGTGAGCTGCATGTGGATCTCGAGGAAGCGGACTTTCTGGCGGTATTTCCATTGAAGGGCCACGGAAGGGCCCGACTGGTCGGCACGGTGCGCGGCGAGCGTGCTGCACATCCTGACAGCCTGCGTTTCGAAGACGTGAGCGCGCGGGCCATCGCGAACCTGAAGGTTGACGTTCGCGAAGTGAACTGGTTCTCGACCTATCGGGTCCATCATCGTGTCACGGACCATTTCCGCGAGGGGCGCGTGCTGCTGCTGGGTGACGCAGCACACATCCACAGTCCCGCGGGCGGCCAGGGCATGAACACCGGCATCGGCGATGCCATCAACCTCGCCTGGAAACTGCGCAGTGTCCTCTCCGGCTGTGCACCCGAGCGGCTTCTCGACACCTATGAAACCGAGCGGCGCGCGTTCGCGCGCAAGCTCGTGGCGACCACGGATCGTGGGTTTACGCTGGCCACGGCAGAAGGCCGGACCGCGGACTTCATTCGCACGCGCATCGTGCCGATCATCGTACCGGCGCTGTTCAAATTCGAGGAGGCCCGCGAATACCTGTTCAGTGCGGTGTCCCAGATCGTGATCGCCTATCGCGACAGCGCCCTCAGCGCAGGAAAAGCCGGTGCCGTCCGCGGCGGCGACCGCGTCCCCTGGGCCAAGGCCTCGGGCAGCGACAACTTCGACACGCTCACGACGACCGACTGGCAGCTCCATGTGTATGGCGTCCTCGATTCCAGGCTCGCCGGATGGTGTGCTTCGCGCCTTGCGGTGCATGTATTCCCCTGGGAGTCCGTGCACGAGGGGGCCGGGTTCGCCAGGGATGGCA
>Ga0302314_10001419_pt1 | contig 44964 bp, 50 predicted proteins | sample III_Palsa_N2_3_FD_200533 | JGI IMG/M metagenome (GOLD analysis project Ga0302314, IMG submission 200533) | Peat permafrost microbial communities from Stordalen Mire near Abisko, Sweden - III_Palsa_N2_3 | ecosystem: Environmental > Terrestrial > Soil > Palsa > Peat permafrost | place: Sweden...
ATCCAGCCCATGCCCACGTACAGCAACACGGCCAGTTTGTGATAACGCTTGAGCAGACCCAGCTCCAGCGCACTGCCGGCCAGCGCCAGCGTCCACACCGCGGCGAACAGGCTCCAGCCCCAGGGACTAGGCAGCGCGATCAGGGTGAACGGGGTATAGGTGCCGGCGATCAGCACATAGATGGCGATGTGATCGAACGCGCGCAATGCCGGCTTGGCGGCAGCCACGGAAATCGAGTGGTACAGCGTGGAGGCGGTGTACAACAGCACCAACGAGGTGCCGAACACCGCGCAGGCGGTCACCGCCAATGCATTGCCGTGCTGTGCTGCAAAGGCCACCAGCGTGGCCAGCCCGGCGATGCTGAGCACGATGCCGACGCCGTGGATGACACTGCTGGCAAGCTCGTCACCGAAACTGTAACGCGGGATCGCCGCACCGGATGTGGCGGACATGGATTGCTCCTGGCTGGACGGAAGGCGCCGCGCGGCACCTCGCCGTACCTTAACCGGCGCGCCCGCGCTTGCCTATCGAAGCGCGCGGGACAATCGGCCCAATGGGCGATCCCGTGGGAGACCGCCTTCACCCTAATTGCACGTTCATGCGGCAAAGCTGCTGCTGCGGGTGCAATCTATCCCCCTGTCATCCGCGTTCCGCCCCGCCTCCCTGCGGGGCATTTTTTTGCCGGGCTGAACGTCTTTCCCGCAAAAGTCGTGCCTGACGTCAACCGGATATGGACGTCCAGCCGTCCACTTGCGCAACGACGCGCGACAGGCATACGCTGCAGTCGCGGCCGCACGATCCCCCTGCCTGTGTGCAGCGTGACGGACGCAATATCCCAAACTGCCGTCAGGAGGTCGCTTATGTCGTCCGCAAGCCTGGCCGTCGCCCGTCGCCAACACCCCGACAGTGCACGCATCGCCGCCCTCAGCGTGGCCATTGCACTTAACCTTGCCGTCATCGTGATCGCCTCGCGACCGATTACGCCGGATCAGCTCTCCGTGGCTCACTCGCTTGCTCCAGTGGCGCTGATCCGTTTCATCGACCCACCGGCAAAGTTGCCGCCACCGCCGATGATCGAGCTGAAGCCGCTGCCGCATCCGCCGACACCGGTGCAGACGCACCTACGGCCGCTGCCGCTCACCACGCCACCCGTGGTAACGCCGAGTACGGAAGGTCAGCTCACCGTGCCGTTGACCAGCACGCCCACACTGACCCCGCCTAGTGCCACCCACGCCCCCTCCTCGACAGCCATGCCGATCGAGGCCAGCCTGGCTTATCGCTCGGCGCCACTGCAGTTCCCGGTCCAGGCCTTGCGCCAGCACATGCAGGGCACCGTGCTGCTGCGCGTGCTGGTGGATGAGGCCGGCAAACCGGTGGATGTCGTGGTGGAGCACGGCAGCGGCTATGCCCTGCTTGACCGCAGTGCGCGCGAGCAGGTGCTGGCTGGCTGGCGTTTCCAGCCAGCGATGGCGAATGGTCAGGCGGTGCGCGCGTGGGCGCGGGTGCCGGTGAGCTTCGCCCTGAACCAGGAATAGCTTGAGCGGAAGGCCCGGCCGGCCATAGATGCCGACCGGGCCATTCCACGGCAACCAGGAGCCATGTCCTTGCGCGCCGATCTTGCAATGGCGCGCCGCAGCCATGCGCGCGGCCGCCCTGAACCGCCACCATGAAACGATCCAGAGCCGCCGGCACAGGCCCAGCATGGACGCCATACGCGCCATGCGCATGGTGCATAAGTCATGGCTAAAACTTGTTTTCGGCTTACGCGTCTTTAACGACTGGCATGCTCCACTGACGCCCAGTTACCCTGTCGAGCTTCATGTATGGGCAAGCACAGCCGCACCCTGAAAACCCTGCGCGACATCGCGCTCGAGTACGGCAGCACCGAGCAACCGGATCTGGCCTCAATGGCACGTGAGCTGGGCCGTGTCGTGCACCAGCATGCACCGACGCTGGCCAACCGTCTGGCTCCCTTGCGTGCGCGTCAGCGCGGCTTCGAACGCTGGCTGCTGGCCGAGCGCAGCAAGCCGGCGCTCAGCGTGCTGGTGATGGCATGGCCACCGAACCATCTCACTCCCGTACACGATCATGCCGGCCTGTGGGGACTGGAAGTGGCGCTTGCCGGCGCACTGGAAGTGCAGTCCTACACACGCGATCCCGCTTCCAGCGACCTGCGCATGCTGGGCCGCGACTGGCTCGGCCCAGGCGACGGCACCTGGTTTGAAGGCGACGAAAACCACGTACACCGCTGCCGCAACCTGTCGAAGCACGATACGGCGCTCACGCTGCATGTCTACGGCGGTGATCTGGCGCAATTCTTCGCCTACGAGCAGGCCGGTCCCGCCGGTGGCTGGATCGCCCAGCCACAGCGCAGCAGCATCGCCGGCCGCCTGTACGGCTGATCGCACGACACCACACGCACAGGGAATTCCATGTTTCGACGGGTCGCCATCATCGGCGGCGGTGCCGCGGCAGCCACCTTGCTGGGTGAGCTGCTGGAGCGCCGGCCGCCGCAGCCGCTGCATCTGGACTGGTATACCGGCGGCACCGGCACGCCGGCACGCGGCGTTGCCTATGGCACCACCTCGGATCGCCATCTGCTGAATGTGCGGGCGGCATCGATGAGCATGTTCGCCGGCAAGCCGCGCGGCTTTCTGGATTTCGTGCAGCACGATGATCCGGCGATTGCCGGTACCGACTTCCTGCCGCGCCGCCGCTATGGCGACTATCTCGAAGCCGAAGTGGCACGCGCGCTGCAGCAGGGCAAGGCCCACGGTCATGACGTCAACATCATTCCGTTCACCGTCGACGCACTGGTGCCCGAACATGACGGCGTCACGCTGATCCACGGCGAGGAGAGCCACCGCGCCGATGCCGCGGTACTGGCGCTGGGCGCGCTGCCGCCACGACCGCTCAACGGCGTCAGCGCCGCCGCATTGGCCAGCGGACGCTATGTGGTGGATCCGTGGCAGCTGCTGGCCAGCACTGCGAGCATCAAGCCGCCGCCGCGCAAGGTGGTGCTGATCGGGCTGGGGCTGACCGCCGTCGATGTGCTGCTGGAGCTTGCCGCGCAATGGCCGCAGACCGAATTCATCGCGGTCTCCCGCCACGGCCTGCTGCCCGAGGCACACCTGCACAAGGCCGCGGCACCAGCCGATGACAGTGCCGAGCTGATCACCTCGATGCACGATGCCCCGGAAATCCATCGCTGGCTGCACCTGCTGCGCGAAGCCTGCGCACAGGAGACCGACTGGCGCCCGGTCATCGACAGCCTGCGCCCGCATACGTCGGGCCTGTGGCGCGAACTGCCGCTGGAGCAACGCGCGCGTTTCCTTCGTCATGCACGCTGGGCCTGGGAGCGCGCCAGGCATCGCATGCCACCGCAGGCATTCGAGTCGATCGCTGCACTGGAACAGCGCGGTCGACTGCAGCGCCAGTGCGGCCGCGTGCAATCGGTACAGCTCGTCGACGATGCCGTGCAGCTGACTCTGACCCATGCGGGCGAGACGCACACGCTGCATGCCGACCTGGTGATCCAGACCGTCGGCCTGAACACCGACGTGCGTCGCACCCACCACCCTCTGGTACAGCAGTTGCTGACCAACGCACACATCACGGCGGATCCACTCGGTCTCGGTGCGCAGGCCGATACCACGGGCCGTCTGCGCCATAACGGCGCCAGCTGGCCGAACCTGTTTGCCATCGGCACCCTGCTCCGCGGTACGCTGTGGGAATCCACTGCCATGCCGGAGATCCGCCAGCAGGCCCGCAACCTCGCCGATCAGTTACTGGGCGACTAGCCGGCTTGCAAGGCCTGCCATGACCGTCAGTGTGCTCACCGCCAGCATCCTGCTGCTGCACTTGCTGGGCATTTTCGCGGCGATGCATGCGGTGATGCATACGCGCACCCCGCAGGGCGCGATCGGCTGGGCACTCGGCCTGCTGCTGCTGCCTTATGTCACCCTGCTGCCATACCTGTATCTCGGCTCTACCCGCTTCCGTGGCTATCTCACGCAGCACCAGGCACGCCTGCCGTCATCGTCGCAAGCCAACGTCGACGAGAACGCCAGTGCCGCCGGCTGCGCCCGCTTCGCCGCAGTCAGTGCGTTGCAGGGTCGCCCATTTCGCGGCCGCCATCGGCTGCGCCTGCTGATCGATGGCGAGGCCGCGTTCGACGCCATGCTGGCTGCGATGGCGGCCGCCGAACACTGCCTGCTGGTGCAGTTTTTCATCTTCCACGACGACCACCTGGGCCGGCGCGTGCAGCAACTGTTGCTGCAGCGCGCGGCGGCCGGCGTGCGCGTGTGCGTGCTGTTCGATGGCGTCGGCAGCCATGACCTGCCCGGGCATTATGTCGACACGCTGCGCGCCGGCGGCGTGGCGATCCATCCGTTCGCCACCCGTCGCTGGCGCAACCGCTTCCAGCTGAATTTCCGCAATCACCGCAAGATCGTGGTGGTCGACGGCACCTATGCCTACGTCGGCGGCCTCAACGTCGGCGACGAATACCTGGGCCTGAAGCCGCCACTAGCACCGTGGCGCGATACCCATCTGGAGCTGCAGGGGCCGGCGGTGGCCGACCTGCAGCAGCTGTTTGCCGAAGACTGGCAGTGGATCACCGGGGCGCCGCCGCCGCTGCTGCCGTCGCCACCCTGCGATGGCGATGCCAACGCGCTGATCGTCGCCAGCGGCCCAGCCGACCCGCAGGAAACCTGCTCACTGTTCTTCACCGCGGCAATCAACGCGGCGCGCGAGCGCCTGTGGCTGAGCACGCCCTACTTCGTGCCCGACCATGCGGTGCTGGCGGCACTGCGGCTGGCCGTGCTGCGCGGCGTCGACGTACGCGTGTTGATCCCGGCACGACCCGATCACCACACTGTGTTCCTCGCCACCACCCTGCACGCCCATGATGCCTTGCGTGCCGGCATCCGCATGTTCCGCTATCAGCCCGGCTTCCTGCACCAGAAGGCGCTGTTGATCGATAACGACAGTGCCGCGATCGGCAGCATGAACCTGGACAGCCGTTCGTTCCGGCTCAACTTCGAGGTCAGCGCACTGGTCGTCGACCGCGCGTTTGCCAGTGAAGTGGCGACGATGCTGACGGCAGATTTCAGCCGCGCCCGTGCGATCGACGAGCGCGAATACCGCGACGCACCGTACCTGCGCCGGGTGGCGATGCATGTGGCCCGACTGTTCGATCCGTTGTTGTAGGCAATGCCGAGTCACCACGTCGCTCGCATCATCATGAGCTGAAGCACCTGCCGAGGAATGCCCCCATGCGTCGCCTGACCCTCCTGCTCTGCCTGATGATCGCCAGCGTCGCGATTCACGCCAGCGGTTCGCAGCGGTTCGTCGAGCAGTCGCTGGATCTGCACGGCAAGACCTATCGCTATCAGGTGTTCGTTCCGGATAGCTGGACAGCTGCACGCGCATGGCCGGTGGTGCTGTTCCTGCACGGCAGCGGTGAGAGCGGCAGCGACAACCACAGCCAGCTCAGCCAAGGTCTGCCGCCATGGCTCAAGGATCACGGCCAGGATTTCCGCGCCGTGGTGGTGATCCCGCAGGCGCCCAACGCTGGCGGCTGGAATGGCGAGACCGAGCAGATGGCGCTCAAGGCGCTGGACGACAGCATCAAGGCCTGGCACGGCGACCGCCGGCGGCTCTACCTCACCGGCCTGTCGATGGGCGGCTATGGTGCATGGCAGATCGCGCTGGATCATCCCGGCATGTTTGCGGCCGCTGCGATCATCTGCGGCGGTATCGGCCATCCCAACGACGGCGATCCGTTGCACGTACAAGGCATCCCCGCCAATACCACCGACCCGCATACCTGGGTTGCCGCGCACATCGGCAAGCTGCCGGTGTGGATCTTCAACGGCGCCATTGACGATGTGGTGCCACCGGAAGAATCGCACCGCATGCACGCTGCGCTGCAGGCGCGTGGCGACGATGTCCGTTACACCGAGTTCCCCGGTGTCGGACACGGCTCCTGGCCGATGGCTTATGCCACCGCCGAACTGTGGCCATGGATGTTCTCGCATCGGCTGGCGATGGCTTCCACGCCACGCTGAAGCCAGCTTCCCACGGCCCTATTTGTCGAGGTTGCTGGAGTCCCGGTTCCTGCTGACGTTGCACAGCACCCAGCCCAGATAGATGCCTAGTGCTATCCCCAGCAACTCGCACACCACGCGCAGGCCGATGCTGTCCGGATCATGCACCTGCGCCAGCTTCAACTTGAGCAGCGGTACCGACTGCAATGGTGCGTAGTTGAAATAGAACAGGTCCGACAGGTCACCACTGGCCGTGAGTAGTGTGGCCAACAGGAGCGACCAGCCGACCTGCGGAGCAAAGCTCCAGCCGTTGCGCCGCCCGGCCCAGTGGAACACAACGAACAGCAGCAGCCCCGCCAATGCCGAGATCACGCCGGCCTCAAGGCCACCGACGAAGCCGTAGCCCATCCAGTCCTGGTTGTAATGCATGGTGCTGCGGTTTCCGTATGTGATTGCCCATGCATTATGCCTGCAGTTGCGTGTGCGCCAGCCGACGATATGTCCGCGCTAGACTCTGGCGTCATCTCCGCTTTGAACTCCAGGCATGAGCCATCTCATTTCACCCCACACCGCCCTGGTCGTTGTCGATGTCCAGCCCGACTTCATGCCCGATGGCACGCTGGCCTGCCACGAAGGCGATGCGATCGTGCCGGACATCGACCGACTGCTGCGCTCGCGCATGTTCCGCCATGTGGTGGCGACCCAGGACTGGCACCCACGCGGTCATGTCTCGTTTGCCAGCTCGCATCGCGGCAGCAAGCCGTTCGAACAGATCGATCTGTACGGCCAGCCGCAGACGCTGTGGCCAGATCACTGTGTACACGACTCACCAGGCGCTGAGCTGCACGGGGGCATCGACTGGTCGGCGCTGGATGCGGTGATCCGCAAGGGCAGCGATCCCGGTGTGGACTCCTACAGCGGCTTTCGTGAGAACCACGGCCCGGCGGGCTTGCGTCCTGGCACCGGTCTGGCCGACTGGTTGCGCGAACGTGATGTCGACGAAGTCTACGTATGCGGCCTGGCACGCGACGTCTGTGTGCTGTGGACGGCGCAGGACGCGCTGGAACTCGGCTTTCGCACCAGTCTGCTGTGGGATCTCAGCCGCCCGGTGACGCCCGACACGGATGCGGCAACCCGCACCACGCTGCTGGCGCAGGGCATCACGATTACCGAAGCGAGTGAGCTGCGGCGGGACTGACGCTGCCGGTCACCCCGGCTCGGGTGCTCCGTGCGATCGTGCCTCGGCAATCGACCACAGCTGCGGCAGCCGGATCGAAAACAGCCCGGCGCTGCGGGTGCGGCGATCCAGCTTCAGTAATTCCTTGTCCTTGCTGAGCAGCCAGCGGGCTCCCGACGCCAGCGTCAGCTCCAGAAACTTCTGGTCATCCGGATCGGCGCAACGTGGCAGCGGAATATCGTCCTTGCCCACCATCGATGCCTCGGATGGCAACAATCGTATCAACGCGTCGAAAGCCGCGCTGACCACCGGACGAAGCTGGTCATCGATCGGCAGTTGCGGGTAATGCAGCACCCGGTGCCACTCCTCGCGGCAGTCGTCGCGCGTTACCGCCTGCACTGCCCCACTTTGCATTGCCGCCAGCAGGTGCGAGCACATGGGATCGCGGAACACGAACATATCCAGACATACATTGGTATCCAGCACGATACGCGGCAACGGCCGATCGACGCCGGTCATCGCGGCAGCACCAGACAAACCAGTCGCATGAATGAGACCACTCCGCTCAGGCCTCGTTTTCGGATGTTGCGCTTACCTGAGGCTCGCCGTCCGCATCGACCTGGATGCTCAGCGAGATCGGTCGGCAGCATACCTGGCAGTCCTCGATATAGTGCTGATCGCCAGCCGATGCATCGACCAGGATCTCGATGGATTCGCCGCAATACGGACACGAGATGTCGAGGGACGTAAGCATGGGTGCATTACCGGAGCAGGGACGACCCAGCTTGCCACAGACCGGAGGCGCCGGATGCCGATGCCGTGCGCGCTACAATCGATCCGCACCGCCGCCCAATCCGGGCGGCATCCCTCCTTGCGAAGACACCCAGGCAGATGCTGCACTTCCTGAATCGACCACGGATCATCGACATCGCCGGGCGACCGTTCGTCAGCCAGGGTCTGTCACGACGCGTCTGGGATGACATCTATCATCGCGCGCTGACCGTGAGCTGGCCGGTATTCTTCGGCCTCGCCGCGACGGCCTTCTTGCTGCTCAACACTTTTTTTGCCGGGATCTATCAGCTCGGCACGCAACCCATCGCGAACCAGTATCCGCATGGTTTCGCCGGTGCATTCTTCTTCAGCGTAGAGACCCTAGCCACGGTCGGCTATGGCGACATGCATCCGCAGACCGTCTACGCGCATATCGTGGCCACGGTGGAAATCTTCACCGGCATGGCCTGCATCGCGGTGGTCACCGGACTGATCTTTTCGCGCTTCTCGCGCCCGCGCGCGAAGATCATCTTCACCGACCATCCGATCGTGCGCATGATCGACGGCAAGCAGACCTTGATGGTCCGCGCGGCCAACACCCGGCAGAATGTAATCGCCGAAGCCTCTGCCCAATTGCATTTGCTGCGCCTGGAAACTTCGCCGGAAGGTTTCAAGCTGCGCAAGATCTACGACCTGAAACTGCTGCGCGATCGTCATCCGATCTTCATGTTGAGCTGGAGCCTGATGCATGTGATCGACGAGAGCAGCCCGCTCTACGGCGAAACTCCGGAGACCCTGGAAAGTACCCAGTCGGCCTTCCTGCTGAGCCTCGAAGGCATCGACGAGACCACCTCGCAATCCATGCTGGCGCGCCAGCGTTGGAGTCATCAGGACCTGCGCTGGAACCATCGTTACACCGATCTCGTCCACGTCGACGATGCCGGCGTCAACATCATCGACTACAGCGTCTTTCACGACGTGTTGCCGCTGGATGCGGACGAAAGCTCGTCCGGCTGATGCGGCGTCACGCTTGCCAGGCGATACACTGTGCCTTCCCTCTAGCGGATCACCACCGATGGCCGAGCGCGAGTTCGACAATTACCTTGCCCGCTCCGGCGCCACGCTCGAGGGTTCGCGCTATACCGCTTACCTCGCGGTGACCCCGCGCAAGAGCGGCTTCCCGATGTATTTCGCGATCTGCGAGAACCGCAGCTTCCGCGACAAGACGATCGCCGAAACTGCCGCCGCCAAGGCACTGGCCGACATGCTGGGACTGGAAGACGACGGCACGCCGATCTTCCCGGACGATTACACCGGTTTCGATGACGACAAGCCGGCCAAAGAGCCGGAATGATCGTGGGCCCGGTATGCGCCGGGCCGCGTCAATCACAGCGTCAACAGCACCTTGCCGATCGCCTCACGGCTTTCCAGATACGCGTGTGCCTGCGCGCCGTCGCTGAGCGCAAAGCGCGCGGCGATGTTCGGCTGCAGCTGGCCTGCGCGGATCTGTGCGAACAACGCGGCCGCCCGCTCGCGCCGGATCGATGCGCTCGTCAGTACGTTCCACAAATCGCCACCGGTCAACGTCAACGAGCGGTCCATCAGCAGGCGCGGATCGACCGGATCGGGATCACCCGCTGCCATTCCGTAGAACACCACCGTGCCGCCGATGCGCGCGGCAGCCAGACTGTTACCGAGCGTGCGGCCAACCGAATCGTAGACCACATCGGCGCCGCGACCGGCGCTTAGCTGCTTCGTCTGCGCCAGCAACTCGTCGTAGTCACACGCGGCATCCGCGCCGACCGCCAGCACCGCCGCGCGCTTGGTGGCGTTGGACGCCACGCCGAGCACCGCCGCGCCCAGTGCCTTCAACATCTGCACCAGCAGTTGACCCACACCGCCGGCCGCCGCATGCACCACCGCCACATCGCCGCGGCGCACGCGATAGCTGTCGGTCACCAGATACTGCGCGGTCAGGCCTTGCAGCAAGGTCGCCGCGGCGGTATCGAACGTGATGTCATCCGGCAGCGAAATCAGCTTGTCCAGATCCACCGCAACCAGCTCGGCATTCGCATATGGCATGTCGGCAAAGCCGACCCGCGTACCGACCGGAAATTGTGCAGCGCCCGCCGCCGCGGTCTCGATCACGCCAGCGCCCTCTTAACCGAGTATCCACGGCGCGGTGCCGCCCAAGTGATAGTTGCCGTTACGACGATAGACGTCCGCGAAATTCAACCCGATGCTGCGCATGCGCACCAACGCCTGACCGGGTGCGGGAACCGGGTCGGACTGCTCGCCCCAATGCAGCACCTCGGGGCCACCGAACTTTTCAAACAACAAGGCATGCATGGCGTAACGCTCCGAATCGATTGAAATGGGTGATAACCACCATGGTCACGCGCAGCGTGCGCGATTCAAGCCGCCCGCTCGCGCAACTGCGCCACCGCCGCGGGAATCGCCGATGGCGCTTCCACCGTGATCACGTGCGAATGGTCCTCGCCGAGATCGTGCTGCAGCTCATGCGCCCAGGTCACGTGATACGGCAGATGGATGCCCCAGCCGCCCAAGCGCACCACCGGCTCGATATCCGAGCGCAGCGAATTGCCGACCATCGCAAACTGCGCCGGCTGCAGCTTGAACTCGGCCAGCACGCGCCGGTAGGTATCGGCGTTCTTCTCCGAGACGATCTCGATGCGCCGGAACAACTTGGCCAAGCCTGATTGCGCGACCTTCTTTTCCTGATGGAACAGGTCGCCTTTCGTGATCAGCACCACCGCGTGATGCTGCGCCACCACCTCGACCGCCTCGCGGATGCCGGGCAACAGTTCCACCGGATGCTGTAGCACATCCTTGCCCAGCTCGATCAGTCGATGGATATCGCCTGCCGTGATGCGGCCGGCCGTGACTGCAATCGCGGTCTCCACCATCGACAGCGCCATGCCCTTCGCGCCATAGCCGAATAGCTTGAGGTTGCGCTGCTCGGTCGCCAGCATGCTGTCGTGCACCTGCTGGTCGCCCAGGTCCACATAGCGCCCGACGATCGTGGCGAACTCCTCGTTCGCCTGCCGGTAGTAGCCCTCGCTGTGCCACAGCGTGTCGTCGCCGTCGAAACCGATAAGCTGGAGCATGCTGGAGGCCTTGTCGCAGGGTTGATGATTTTAACGCGCGGTCGCCATCCAGCGACGGCAATCAGCCATCGACCCGTTCGCTCTGGCGGGTCAACGCATACAGGATGCGCAAATCCTGTGCATCGAGCGTGTCGCCCTCCATGCCGCGGTAATGATGGTGGAACGCATGCACGGCGGCGCTGCGGTCATTCAGCGGATAGCCGACCTCGCCCAACGCCATCCATGGATCGAAGCCGGCCGGAGGATCAATCAGGGTGCCCTGTGGCCACCGTCCGAAGCCGGCATCGGCCAGTTGCTTCCACGGAAACAGCGGGCCGGGATCACTCCTGCGCGTGGGCGCAAAATCCTCGTGACCGACAATCTGCGTGCGCGGGATGCGCAGGCGGTCGGTGAGGTCAGCCAGCAGGTGCAACAGGCTGTCGATCTGTACCGGCGTGTAAGGCGAATGGCCGTCGTTGTCCAGCTCGATGCCGATGGAAGCGGAGTTCACATCGGTGATCGTGCCCCAGCGCCCGGCTCCTGCATGCCAGGCGCGTTGCGCATCGGCGACCAGCTGGTAGATATGCCCATCCCTGCCGATCAGGTAGTGGGCGCTCACCGGTCCTTCGCCATTGCCGGTGCGCAGCGTATCCAGGCTCTTCTGAACCGATGACTGCTCGGTGAAATGCAGCACGATCAGCTGCGCCCGACGCTCGTCGTGATTCGGCGACGGCACCCATGTCGCCAGCGGATTGCGTGCGGGCGCGGGCGCGCAGGCGGCGAGGAGCACCAGCACAACCAGCAAGGTCATACCACGCCCATGCCGGCACCAGCGCGAAAGGAGGGGCATCGATCACGCTCCCGGGAATGGACAAGGACTGGATACTGACGGACCGCGGCACGGCGCCATGTGCCTCAGCTCACTTCGCTGCCCAACCGCAGATTGATGCCCAGCGCCGCGGCCAGCTCGCGCAACGGCTCACCGTCGCGGGTCAGCGTCATCCAGCCGGCATAGGTGTCGCCGTCGGTTTCCCACGCCCACAGCGTGTAGCCGAATTCGGCGAGGCGGTCATAGGCAATCGAGAACAGCTCGGCGGCATCCATGTCGTCGAAAAATTCGTCATCGTCCGGATCACCGTTCCAGTCGACCGCCAGGTTCCAGCGCGAGGACAGTTCGTTGATCGCCTGCACCAGCGAGCGCAGGTCATGCGCGTCCACGATGAAGCCCGAGCGCCAGTCGATCACGCGGCCGATCACTTCGATCGGCTCGATGTCGTCGGCATCGACATCAGCTACCGCCTCGCGATAATCCGTGAACTGCAGCAGCGCAGTTTCCTCGTCACCCGGATTGATCAGCAGCAACAGCTGCCAGACCTTTGCCTCGACCGAATCCTCATCGACATCGTCGAATTCACGTTCGGGATCGAAATCTTCGTCGAAGTTGCTCATGGGCGTATCACTAGCTGGTCGGGTTCCCATGGTTGCGCGTGCGCGGTCGCTTGGAAAGCATTCATGTCATGCACCGACTCTGCGCCGCACGGCATCGAAGTCGCGCACGGGCCGGATTTCCACGCAACCGGTGTGTGTCCACGGGAATTCCGCGGCGATCCGCAACGCCTCGTCCATGTCCGCCGCCTCGATCAGGTTGAAGCCACCCAGGTATTCCTTGGTCTCGGCGAACGGCCCGTCGATGACCGTCATGCGGTCATTGCGGATCCGCACGGTCCTGGCCGTGGACGGTGCTTCCAACTGCTGCGAGTCGAGTAGCTGGCCCTGCCCGCGCAGCTCGTCGGCATGCTCGATGCAACTGCGCATGCGTGTATCGAACTCACCTTCCGGCAGCGCGTCCAGCAACGTGTCGTCGTTGTAGATCATCAGCAGGTATTTCATGATGCCCTCGATAGCTGCGAATGCAAGCTGCCAACTGTAATCGCCGATGGGATACTTGTCGCCGCCTCCACCCCGATGACCGCCATGCCCGACCCCACCAGCGCCTGCACCAGCCATCCGATCGCGTTCGTGCGTTCGCCCTATGCGCGGCGCATCGACGCACCGCATCAGTCCACCGTGGTCGAAGGCACCGAAACCGGGGATGTGGCTGAGGCGATCATCGAGTTCGTGGCAGATTTCCCGGCCGCGGCGTTTCGCGACCTGGCTGGCTTCGAGCGCATCTGGCTGGTGTTCGTGTTCCATCGCAGCGAAGGCTGGAAGGCCGAAGTACGGCCCCCGCGGGGCGGCGGCAAGCGCAGCGTCTTGGCGACGCGCTCACCGCACCGACCAAACGCGATCGGTCTGTCCGCGGTCGAACTGGTTGCCGTCGAGGAACATTCATTGCGCGTGCGCGGCATGGATCTGCTCGACGGCACGCCGATCCTCGATATCAAGCCGTACGTCCCTTACGCCGATGCGTTTCCGGATTCACGCGCCGGCTGGATCGACGAGATCGACGCTGCGCAAGGGCGGCATTCCGCCCCCGGACCACGTCGACCGCGCTCCACGCCAGCGGATTGAAAGCGCGTTCGTTATCGCCTCAGAGCCGGCCTCACAGCCGACCAAGCAGGAACAGCACCAGCAGGATGACCAGGATCAGGCCGATGCCGCCGCTCGGCCCATAACCCCACGAGCGGGAATGCGGCCAGGTCGGCAGGCCGCCAATGAGCGCCAGGACAAGGATGACAATCAGGATGGTGATCAACATGGGCACGTTCTCCGTTGGATGTTGTGCCGCAGTGGCAAACATGGGATGCATCGTGCCTGCTGGACTCTCTAGGCCGTGTGATGAACGAAAGCCGACATCGGCGTAACGCGATCCCAGTCCATGAGACAGGCGGCCGCTAACTTGGCTCGGGCCAGCCGGAATCCCTCCGACGCCGGCGCCCGATGCACTGGCAGTGGTCGGTTCAAACCCTTTCCCGCGTCAGGCGCATGCCCGACGCGGCTTTTTTGTGCCTGCTTGCATGACTCCGTCGTCAAGCCCTGTTCACGCCCGAGGTTGTTGAATCGGCGACTGGAGGAGATCTCACCATGAAAATCTGCCTATTGCTGCTGCCGCTCGCCGTCGCTGCCTGCATGGCCGTACCGGAATCGACCGCGCGTGCGACCACGCCGCCAGCGGACAACGCGAGTGCGCCGGCATCGCCCGACACCCTCGACCGTTATCGCTGGCAACTGCATGATGCCGTCGACAACAGCGGCAAGCGTCTCGACGCGCTGTTTGGCCTGCCGGACAAACCATTGCAGCTCGATTTCGCCGCTGGCCGGATCCACGTGAGGAACGCCTGCAACGGCATCGGCGGCAGCTACCTCATCGTCGAGGGCCATCTCGATGTCGCGCCGATGATACATACCATGATGGCCTGCCACGACCAGACGCTGATGCAGCGCCAGAACACCATCACGGCGATGCTGAGCAGCAAACCGATCCTGATCCTGTCGACGACAGGCAGCACGCCGACGCTCACGCTGACGGCCGACGATGGCCAGACGCTGACGTTTACGGGGAGCACCACCCAGGGGCCGTGAGCCATCTGTTTACGGTGGTCGCCGGCTATTTGTTGGGACGATGGCCATAACTGAGTACCCGCGTGATCTGCCACTTGTCGCCCTGCCGGCGCCACACGATGACGAAGTCGGCCATGCCTGCACAGTCGCCTGTCTTGAACTGACAGAAGCGGTGTACGCCCTGCTCGATGGCACCGAAATCCTTGATCGGGTAGACCCTCAGGCTGCCCGGAACCAGTTCGCGGCGGAAATGACCGCACACGTTCTTCGCCGTGTTGGCGATCATCGCATCGCGTGTCCAGGTCACCCCGCCTTCGTCATGGTAGAACTCGACATCAGGCGCGAAATAGCTGGCATGCAGCTGCAACTGCCCCGGTGAGCTGCAGTGATTGAATGCGTCGAATACAGCCGTGTCGAGCGCCGAGATCCTGTCGAACAAGGCGTCTGCAGGCGCAGGCACGGGTGGCTGTGTACTCGCAGCAATGGCCGCGGAGAATCCCGGCAGCATGAGCAGGGAAACCACAAGCATCGAAGCGACCCGCTTGTTCATATCCATCTCCGGAATAGGCAACGTCATCCACGTTCAATCAGTCGGCATGTGAACGTGCGGCCGCCGGCGCAATCGATTCCTCCACCTTGATATCCGCATCGTCGAGATGCTCGGCCTTCCAGATCATGGCGCGGTGGATGCGGTTCCAGCCACTCGGGTGATCGTAGAACACGTACTCCTCGACCGGACCAGGCTGCATCTTGCGGTACTCGGAAAGCTGCACCGCTGCCCGCGCAAAACCGTCCGGCTGGCGTGCGGCATTCAGGCCGAACGCATCGGCCTCAGCCTCCATGGTGCGGGTGATCGTGTTGTTCACTGGCGTCATGAAGAACATGAAGAGCGTGAACAGTGCGGCGAGCAGAGGCAGGCCGGCGACATCGTCAACACCACGAATGCCCCAGCGCATACCCCAGCGACGCTCGGCCCAGGCGAAACCCCAGCGCACGAACGCGAAGCCGAACACGATGATGATGCCGATGAACACGATGCCCTTGTAGACATGGTTCATCACGTAGTGGCCCATCTCGTGGCCCAGCACACCCTTGATCTCCGCTGGCGTGCTGCGGTTGAGCAGGTTGTCGTTGAGGCTGATGCGGGTTGTGCCGAACATGCCGCTGACATTGGCGCTGATGCGCTTGCTCTGCCGCGAGGCATCGAACCAGTAGACATCGGTGGCCGGAATGCCGTTGGCGCGCGCCATCGACAGGATCTGCGCCTTCAGCGGGCTGTCCGGCAGTGACTTGTAGGTGTTGAACAGCGGCGAGATGTACACCGGCGCGATGGTGGCGAAGAACATGGCGAACACGATGGCGACACCGGCGCCCCACACCCACCAAGTGCGCGTGGCCTTGCGGATCACCGCATAGATGATCACCAGCACCGCGGTGCCCAGGATCAGCGCGATGATCAGCGACGTGCCCTGCTCGCCCAGCCATTGCCAGAAGTTCTGGTTGGACAGGCCGTACTGGTGTTCGCGCACGAAGTCCTCGTAGATCGTCCACGGCAGAGTCAGCAGCGTCGTCAGCAGGATGTATTGCACCGCGTAGATCGCGGTCTGCAGCCAGCGAAAGCGCGTGACGCGCCCGGCAAAGTCGCGCATGCGCGCCGACAGCCGCGTGCCGAGCAGCAGCCACGCCACACCCAACGCCACCAGCAGATCCCACAGGATCAGCCAGTAGCCGCCCTCGAAATACGCATCGGACTTCGCCCGCGCCTGGGGCGACAGTTCCGCCATATAGGCGTTGGTGGCGGCATCCACATCGAAGTGCGCTGTGCTGGCCGCGGCGGTTGTCGCGCTGGCCACCGACGTGGTGTCAGCGGCCGGTGCAGCCCACACCCGTGTCGCACCCAGCGTCATGACCGCCATCAGCAGGATGGCAAGAACGTATTTCATGGACGACTCCCCTCGCCTGAAGAGCCTCCAACGTAGCCGAACCCCTGCGTGTCCACCACCTGACTACTGGCACCCCTGCTGTCCCATGACAGCAGGAAATCGGTCTGATACCAGGAACTCATATGTGTGGAGCCGGCGTGATTCGCCCAGGCCTGATTCACTTGATTCCTAGGTCATCGCCGGCGTAGCCATCATAATGTCGGGTTGCCATACAGCGACAGCGTGACCCATGCACATCGGTATCGACTTTGGCACCAGCTATTCGGCCGCCGCCGCCATCATCGGCGGCGAGCTGAGCCTGGTGCGCTTCGGCGATGCCGAACAGTTCCGCACCGCGGTGTTTTTTCCCGAACGGGTGCCAGACCCCAACGACTTCGCACTGACTCCCGCTCTGGAAGCGCAACTGGAAGCACACCTTCGCCTGGCGCGGACTCAGCAGCGCCAGCTCATGGCAGCTGCCACGGCACGCGGGCAGGCGCCGGCATCACGCAGCGAGGACGAACTACGCCGCGAAGCACTGCGCGTAGTGCGCCGGCAGTGGATGGAGGAACAGACCCGTGCCGCCACCGCCTCGGTCGCCAGTTTCCAGCACGCGCTGTTCGGCGAGGAAGCGGTGGAAGGCTATCTGGAAAGCGGTGGCGGGAATCTGATCGAGTCGCCCAAGTCGATGTTCGGCTATCGGCTCGACCCGCAGGTGCGCAAGGTGATCGTGCATATCGCGACGCACATCCTCGAGCACATCCGCCTCACTGCCAGCCGCCAGTTCGGCGTGCCAGTGCGCGGCGCGGTGATTGGGCGGCCTGTGGAATTTCGCAGTTCGATGGGTGCGCAAGGGTCGTTGCAGGCAATCGAGATCCTGCGCGAAGCCGCCGCAGTGGCCGGCTTCGACCATGTGACGTTCCTGGAGGAGCCAGCCGCTGCCGCGATGCACTATCACCAGAGTCTGCAGCAACGACAGTACGCGTTGATCGTCGACATCGGCGGCGGCACCACCGACGTGGCGCATGCCCAGCTCGGTGGCGGCAAAGCACCGCACATTGCGCGCAGCTGGGGCCTGCCCAAGGGCGGCACCGACCTCGACGTGAGCGTCAGCCTGCACAGCTTCATGCCCCAGCTCGGCAAGGATCAGATCAGCATGCCCGCGCACCGCTACGTGGATGCCGCCAGCGTGCACAACCTGCCGAAGCAGCGCGAATTCAGTCAGCAGAACTACCGCCTCATCGACGAACCCTATGGCTCGCGCTTGCGCGCCTTGCAAGCACCCGGTGCCACCACGCGCCTGAACCAGGCGGCCGAGCGCAGCAAGATCATCCTGAGCACATCGTCGCGCCACCGCGCTGAACTGGACTTCATCGAGCATGGCCTCGCGGTCGAACTCGGCAGCGAGGATTTCCACACCGCCATTGCATCGTTTCTCGGCCAGATGGAACGCACTCTGGCCACCGTGCGCAATGATCTCGACCAACTCCCCGCCAGCGTCTTCCTCACCGGGGGCACCTCGCGCTCACCGCAGGTCAAGGCGCGCGTGCAGGCATGCTTCCCGGAAATCCCGCTGGTGCAGGGCGATCCCTCGTTGGGCGTAGTGTCAGGGTTGGCCGTGGCAGCAAGCGAAGCTGATCGTCAAGGTAACTTTCTCCCCGCCATGACGAATAAACAGAATATCGAGATGCAGCTTTGACTCGCGCTGCCCGTTGTGTCGACTGGAGGGCTATCGTCATGACGAACCATCCATTCTTGAAGCTGCTGCTCAGCGCGGTGTCGCTGCTGGCCCGCTGTGAGATCAGCTACGCGCAGGAGCTGCCCGCGCCAGTCCGTCTCGTGGTGGTCGAGCTTTTCCAGAGCCAGGGCTGCTCTTCGTGCCCGCCGGCCGAGGCCAACCTCAATGCGATTGCGGGCCAGCCCGGCATCCTCGCGCTGTCCTATGGCGTCACTTACTGGGACAGCCTTGGATGGAAAGATACTTTCGCCACCGAGGCATACACAGGCAGGCAATGGACCTATGCGAAATATCGCAAGCGCGACAACGTATGGACGCCGCAGGTCTATGTGAACGGTCACGCCGATTTGGTGGGCTCCGACCGCGCGCAGCTCGACCAGGCCATCGAGCATGCAACCGCGCAGGGACCGCAACTGTCGTGGGAGAAAGGCCAGCTGGTGGTCGGTACAGGCAAGCCTGCCGCCACCTGTGACGTATGGCTGGTGCGTTACGACCCGCGCACCATCAACGTGGCCATTGGCGCCGGCGAGAACAGTGGCCGCACCCTGCCGCATCGCAATGTGGTGCGCGAACTGCTGCATCTGGGTAGGTGGGATGGAAGCCCGCGTACGTTCGCCGTGCCGCCAGCGTCGCTGGCCGGCCTCTCGACCGCGGCGCTGGTTCAGATCGAAGGCGGCGGCGATATTGTCAGTGCGTCCAAAGATTCCGCTGCCCACTGAACTGACCCGCCTTTCTGATCATCAGGACGACGGGTGGCTGTGTTTGACCGTGTCCCAGAAATTCAGCAGCAGTTCCAGACCCGGTGATCGAGTCTGCCGGCCGTGCAACCCTGGCAGGAGCATCTCCCAGATTTCATTGCTGAGCTCCTGCAAGACTGTTGCGGGGGTCTCGGTAAACGCCATGTGCCAGTGTGCGAACTGCCTGGCGTCAGTCGGCTGATTCAGCAACTCGATCAGATGATGGTGTGTACTGGACTTCTTGATTCGCTCGTAGACACGGGCGACCGCTGCTGGCGCCCCCTCGAAGTACTGGAAGAATGCACCTTGGTGGTGAAGCAGCGCGCCGGTGACCCGCACTTTTTCGTTGAAGGCTCGTGCATCGATGAGCAAGCCATCAAGATCGTGTGAGTCAAGTGGACGCGCCGCCTTGCTTGCATAAGCAATGGCCGCCAGATCATTCATCTTTTCCCCTGACCCCTGAGTTGCGCGGCACGCGGAGCGGGCGGGCGCATGGACAAGCAGCCAGCCGTGACGGTACAGCACTGCTTGTTAACAGGCAAAGCGGGAGGCGAATGACCGATACCAGCCATGAGACGATTGCGGGGTGAAAACTGTGGGAGGCCGTGGAAACCTTCCCCCAAGCCACACCGACGTCCAAATAAACGTTATCTGACCCCGTTCCGTCATTTTGTAGCTATCTTTGCCATTGCAGAACTCCGTCAGGACAGTCGCTCGATGAACATCGATTTTCATTACGGCGTGATCTACCTGCTTGGCCGGCTCGCCGGGCTCGAAAAGCAGGACGCTGAAACGGTGGCGCATGCCGGCCAGTATGTGGATGACTCGACGGTCTCCGGCATGCTCGAGTTCGAAGGCGGTGAAAGCTACGAACGCTTTGCCAGCGCGCACAAAATGTTCGATTACATGAACATCAACAACACCAGTGACAAGCGCATCTGGGCGCCGTTCCACTTCCTGCCCGCCGGCGAAGGCAACACGCTGGAAGAGAAGTCCATCTGCAAACCCGACAGCGTGATCGCGCGGGAGATGGTGACCCGCGCCATCGATAGCCGTGACGCGGAGAATGCGCTGCACCGGCTGGGCATCACCCTGCATGTCTATATCGACACCTGGGCGCATCAGAATTTCTCCGGCACGATCAGCGATCACAACGTGGTCAAGTCATTGACCAGCGATGACTACACACAGGAAAAATGGGCAGGAAAGCTGAAGCAGTTTCTGGACGGCGTGGTGCATACGGCCCAGACAGGCTTCCTTGATCATGTCGTCAAGCTTGGCCATGGCGCCGCGCTGCATTTCCCCGACCAGCCGTGGGCGAAGTGGGAATACGAGAACGGTCACGGCCTCAAGTTCAAGCGCGACAACCTGCTTATCTTCATGGACGCGGCCGACATGGCGTACCGCGCCATCAAGGGCTTCCGCAGCGGCAACAACGCGTACACCACGGAAGATGGATTGCCCGCGGATACCAAGGCCGCACTGGCGGCGTTGCTGGAATCCAACCGTAGTGACGATCCCATCGCGCGATTGAACGTCCTGACCACGGCCTTTGCCAACAGCAGCGTCCCCGGTTTCGCGGAAGACCTGCCCGCCTACGTCTCCAAGGGACCAGGCTCCTGGAAAGACGCCGCCACTGGCATCATCGATGCGGAAGCCGACGGCGACAAAAAGCCGCTATGGTCCGAGCGCTTCGAACAGTCCGACTACCGGAAATTCCACGACGCCATCAAGGAGCATCGGTTCGTGGTGACGCAGCTCATCCTGCCGAAGCACGGGGTCAGGCTGGCCTGACGAAGTGCAAGCTGGCCGCTGTTTTGAAACACCAGAAAGCAAAAGGGCCAGCCCCTGACAGGTGGCTGGCCCGGATGGATCGATCAGCGGGATCGACCCGACAGGTCAGGCTTGCGGAGCAGCATCGGCATCCGGGGCGGCCTCGTTCGAATCGCCCTCTTCTTCCTTCTTGCCGACCAGCGACTCGAGCGCACCCGCTCCCTTGAAACCAGCAAAGGCGGCAACGCCTTTGGTCAGCAGGCCTGCATTCGGGTCGAGCTTTTCTGCACCTTCGACAGCAACCACTGCACCTGCAATTTCACCTGCGATATCCAGAATTCCCATGACGTTCTCCGCGCTGGTTGTGAAGGAATGAGCATCGTATCGCTATCGATAATGCCAGATGAATATTGCCGCAAACACCTGCGCCCAACATCCCAGGCGAATCGCCCGGTCAGGGCCGAAGCTGCTTGTCCAAGGCGGCCTCTCCATCGGCTCTCGGCCAACCACTGCTGCTGGCGCAGCGCGGTCGGGATACCGCGCAGCCGCAAGAAAATGCAGCGCGCCTCTGCTTGGGCCGCCACCCTCGGTCCGGCGTCACGTGGCCTGCGTCCAAGTCGCCTCGATGTCGAGCTTGATCGCATCATCGACGCTGGCCGTGTCCACGCCGAGCATGTCATGCACACAGCCATGTCGCATGCCTGCGTAATCACCGTTATGGCGGAAGGTCGCTGACCAATGCACGCGACCGGCACTCGCCGGGTGGTAATCCCCTTCGTAGGTGCATCCATTGCTGGTCTTGCCGGAGACAGTGGCCATGACTGAAAACTCTTCGCGTGATCGCCTAGGCAGCATAGGCCTTTGCCGAGGCAATAGCGCCTGCTCTGCAAACTGCACTCCGCGTCATGGTTTCCGCCGGCTGAGCCAGTTGCCGCTGAACGAGATCAATCGTTAACGCGTGCGCAGTTCGCGCCATCGGTGGACAAGGTGCAGCTCGGCGGCGCGACCAGAGCGACGGCAGCCACCTTGCTCGTGCTGGCCAGCTGCACCGAGGTCGGCGTGGTTTTCAGCATGGCGCCCATGACCAGTGCGCAAACGCCGAAGCAGGCAACGAACAGCGCGGCCAGGATCTGTGATTCGAATTTCATGATGTGTCTCCGTAATTGGCAAGGTGCCCTGTGCAGTTATGTAGAGCAATCGCCGTGCCAATCCATTCGTACGTCATAAACCGTTGAATTTTCTAAGACTATTTAAGCGTAGCCTCTTTCGCACGGTTGTCCGCGGACAGCCGGCAACGCGGGGCCGGACAACCGGACAGCAGATGCAGCGCGTGCCGCGGGCATAGCGTCACCCGAAATCGATCTTTCCCAGCGACGTGTTGCCCGCAGCGACATCCAGCGCCTGCAGCGAGACCGTCTTCCTGCCGCCATCGAGTTGCTGGCGGCCGACTTCACGAAATCCCAGCCTGGTGTGGAACCGTTCGGACGCCGGATTCGGCGGCTCGATATCGAACTCGCAGGTGATCAACGGCACGCCATCACGCAACGCCAGCGCATGCACCTCGCGATAGAGCTGCGTCCCGGCACCCCGCGCCTGCGTGCCACCGGCCACCACGATGCGATCCACATACAGGAAGTGCGCATGGTGCTGCGCAAACCATCGATAGTTTGGGCTGTCATAGTCCGCTCCTTCGCGGAACACGAGCAGGAACGCCTCGATCCGTCCATCCTGCTCGATCACTCGGTGCAACGCCGCCTGCGCATGCAGCCGCGCCAGACGCGCAGCATCAAGCGGACTGAGTACAGCTACGAATGCCTCGTTAAGATCGAGGATGGCAGCGAAATCGGCGGCCGTGGCATCTCGAAGCATCGGTAAGCTTTCTGGAATCATGCGAGGAGAGAGAGAGTGTACGGAATTCGGAGAAGGTGCACTCTGACCGCCGCTTTTCTCCTGCGGGCGGATGGTCAGATGGCGGGATCCAGCCGAAGCACATAATGCTCTTCGCCATAGAATGTACCGTCGACCTGCAGTGCATCCGGCTCCACGCCATAGCTTGCGAAGCCGATCGACTGATACAGCGCCTTGGCTTCCGCGTTCGTGGCGTTGACGTCAAGCCTGATCTGGCGAACGCCAGCGATGGATCGGGCGTGGGCCACGGCGGCCTTCAGCAGCGCGCTGCCGAACCCGCGGCGACGGAATGACGGGGCAACATACATGCCGGCCAGCTCAACACCATGACGCAGCTTCTCTCGCTGCGGACGGATGACGGCCACGAACCCGACCAGCTCATCCAGCTCGAAGATGCCCAGCCTGCAGATGGATCCATCGGCCGCCGCAGCGATCCGGGTAGCCACCTCATCCATGGATCGACCCGCCTCGTCTGCATGGCTTGCACTGAAAGCCGTCGGGCTCTCCTGCAGCGCCAGCAACCGGAGCGTTTGGTAGGCCCGGGCGTCGGTGGGGTCGAGTGACCTGATTTTCATGGGATAGACGTCTGATTAGCTTGTTGTTCCAAGGGGTGCTCAACCGATTCGTGGCTACGACCTGCTGCTCATGCTGATTGCGTAGATGAGGTACAAGGCCGGAAGCACGTACATCGAAAGGTTCAGGATAGCCAGCTGAAGCCTGCCGAGGTTACCTGCATTGGCTATTCCCGCAGCGGAAAAACGACGACCATGAAGAGGAAGAATGCCAGCATCAATTGGGCGATCGTGCCGAAAATGAGCCATCCGGATGACATGAGTGTTTTCCTTCCGCGGTGATAACGGGTACTGATCCAGCTATCTTCCATCTTCGCCAGCACGCATGCTTCAGCCGGATACACCCAGCAATACCACGCGTATCCCAAGGTCCTCAACTATCCGGCGGTTTTTCGATAACGGACTCTGACCCGGGTATCGCCCTGTTGCCTGCATCCACCGCTACCCCACCAGACGTATCTCCTGCATGAGCATCGACCCGACACGTCACACCCTCAGCGGCATCCTCGTCTCGCTGCGCGCCGGGAGCAAGCTCGCGGCAATGCTTCTTGCGAGCGCGGTGCTTATGCCGTTGCAGTGGGTGCTGATGCGCTTCACCCGCGGTCGGACAGCTTTCATGCTGCCGCGTTGGTGGTTCGGCTGCCTGCGCCAGGCACTCGGGATCCGCGCCGAGGTCGTCGGCACACCGCGCGACGGCGGCGGCACGGTCTTCGTCGGCAACCACATCTCGCACTACGACATCGTGCTGCTGGGAAGCCTGCTGCGCGCGCGCTTCATCGCCAAGGACGACATGGAGCGCTGGCCCGGCATGCGCTTCGTCGGCGCACTGGGGCAAACGCTGTTCATCAGCCGCCGGCGGCGCGACGCGGCCAACGTGGCGGCGAACCTTGCCGCGCAGATGCGCCCCGACCATGACCTGGTGCTGTTCGCAGAAGGCACCACGTCCTCTGGCGAACAGGTGGCGCCGTTCAAGTCGAGCCTGTTCTCGCTGTTCCTGGATCCGCAGGCCACGGGGCCGGCGTGGACGCTGCAGCCGTTCACCCTGGACATCCGCTCCGTCGACGGACGCGCGCTGTCGACGGGCGGCGAGCGCGACGGCTATGCCTTCCACAGCGACATGGAGGCCGGCGCACACGTCACACAATTCCTGCGTCTGTCGGGCGCAGTGGTGCGGGTGATATTCCATCCGCCGATCGCGATCCCAGCTGACGCCGATCGCAAGGTGCTGGCGGCGCAGGTGCATGACATCGTGGCGTCGGGGCTTGCTTCCAGTGATGCAAGGCTTGGCTGTGCCGACGGCGTCCACGCGCAAGCCGGGTGACGCCAGGGTCTCATGCAAGCGTCAAAACAGGGACCAGCTCACTTTGACTCCTGCTTCAAAACCGCTAGGCGGAAGCCCTTGCCGGGTGCGCCAATGCGAAATCGATCGCCGCGCACACCGCCGCCACCTGTGCAGCGTTGCATTGCTCAGGCGTTGCCCGCGGGCTGTCGGGATAGACCTCGGTGGTGGTCTTGTAGGGTGCGCTGGTGATGCCTGCGCAGAGGCCGAGCTTTGCGAGCGGGTACTCGATGACACCCGGCGCAACCACAGGCGAACCGATGATCTCGCCATGGCGATCGGCCGGGGCAATGTGGGTGACTTTCGCCACCGCCGCGATGATGGCCTGCTGGAATGCCGGTTGCGGATGCACGCTGTCGTCGACCAGGTAGAAGCCGTCGGGGATTTCATCCGCTTCGTAATCGACGCCATCACGAGCCGCGAGCGATGGGCGAAATTCGGATTCGTCGCTGTCGGTGGTTTCATGCAGGTCGATATGCACCAGCACGCGATCGTGGAACGGCGCGACCAGGCGCATCAGAGCTGCCGATTCCTGCGCCGGGCTGTTCTCACGGAACGATCGGTTCGGGTCGAGCGCATCCGCGTTCCAGCGATGAATCCGCTCGTAGGCCCAGGGGCTGACGCATGGTGCAACGATCAGGTTGACGCGACCGGCATAGCTTGCCGCATGCTGGTCGATGAACTGCAGCGCCCCGTGCACGCCGCTGGTTTCATAGCCATGCACGCCGCCTGTCACCAGCACGATGGGCAGCTCATCGCGCCAGTCACGGCTCTTGATCGCGAACAACGGGTAGCTGTCAGGCGCGTAATTCAGCCAGCCGTATTCCGACACGTCGAAGTGCGAGCGCAGCGTCTCGATCATGCTCAGTACATCCGCTGCGTAGCTGCGCTGGCGGATCTGGCGTGACAGCCACGCCGATACTTCTACCGCGCCCCAGGGAAGTCCGGGCGTACCGATCGGATAGGCTGCATGGGTCGTCATCAGGTCGCTCGCTCTGCCGTGGCGTCAAGGGAAGGCGAAGCACTTTAGCACTGGTCTGAAACGGCGCCGATGCCAGTGACGCAGGCCCTGATCAAAGCGCGCCCCTTGCAGCAGCGCCCTTGATTACCGCAATCCCCTTCGACTGACAGACGCCGTTATCAGGCCCATCACGCCGGAACGGTTAGGGTCAGTGAGCTGGCGCAACACTTTGCTGCGTCACGATGGATTGAAGGAGAGACAAATGCACAAGATTCCTACCGGCACCTGGGTCGTCGTTGCCGATGGCACCCAGGCACGTTTGTTCCATAACGTCGGCAAGCACGACGCACTGCAGTTGAAGCAGGAGGATCTCATCAAGCCGGATGTGGTTGACGAGCAGGGCCAGGGGCCGTCAGGTCACCGGCCACCTGAAGCAAGCCCCGAACAGACCGATGAAGCCACCTTTGCCAAGCAGCTGGTCCATCGACTGAATGCTGCTGCGTTGAAGCAGGAGTTCGAGCATCTGTTTCTTATCGCCGATCCGAAGACGATGGGCGAGATCCGCCCCCAATTGCACGCCGAGACGAGCAAGCGCATCACCGGCGAGTTGACCAAGACGCTGACCAACTCGACCCTGGAAGACATCGAGAAAATTCTCAAAGCGAACGAATAACAGCACCGAGGCCACGTCACCACCGGCTGGGCGTTTGATCTGCCTCGGTCCGGCGTTGATTTCGAAACCGGGGCCAGCTCACTCTGACCCCGGTTTTGCCAAAACGCCGCCTTCACTGGTGCCGGACCCGACTACTCGGCCACGCGACCCGGCGATTCCAGAATCCCCGTCAGCGGCCTGCCCTGGATCGTGCCGAGAGAAACGTGCAGGAGCTGCGCGATCGTCGGCGCAATGTCGACATTGAGGAATTCCGGGATCTCACCCTTGGGCCGAATGCCGAAACCCGCCGCAATGAAAATGCCCTGCATGAGCGGGTCTGAGTTGGGGTAGCCGTGGTCGCCAACTTCCTTGGTCGGTGTCACATAGTCTCCGGTGTCGCCCTGACGGAAGGCGTAGCCGTCTGCTGCGTAGAGCAGCAGGTCGGGCGCTTGATCGCTCTGTGCCGGCGTCGGCCAGCCGTCTTTCGCCGCCTCTGCGGGAGTCAGTACCGATCGGATGCCGGCCATGCCTGCAAAGATCGATTTCAATTTCGTTGTCGAAGCATCCGTGGCGTGCCGCTGGAAGACCAAGGCGAAACCCCCGTCAACGATGCAAAAGCTGGGCTGGGTCGCCGAGGCGGCCTGCAGGCTGGCCTGCTTGAGCAGGACATTGGGGTGCAATAGCTGGTGAACGCTCTGCTGACCGTGGTCGGAGACGATGATGAAGGTCGTGCGTTCGAGCTCACCGGCGGCGCGCACTGCGTCGATGACGTCCTTTACGCGGTCATCGAGAAACGCGATGGTATTGCGCCCCGAGTCGTTACCGAAACCCGTCTCGTGCTCGATGCTGTCGAGCGCCAGCAGATGCAGCAACAGCAGGTCGGGGTGATGCTTCTGGATAATGTCGATCGCTGCGCGGGTATACATGCGGTCGCGCCATGCCTGGGATGGCTCGCCGAAATGCACGAGCTGGTCATGGGTGATGACGCCATGCCGCACCAGATCCTGTTCGATGGCACCGTCGGGATCGGGGCGCTCGGCAAATTGCCAGTCGATGCTCGGTGTGTCTTCGATGGCGACCCAGTCCACCTGCGCCGTGGTGAGACCCGCCTGGTGCGCGGCATCGTAGACGGTGGGGACGGCAACCAGCCGCGACTTCGGCACCCACATCTCGATCCTGGGCGGCGTAGCGGCGCGCTGGTTGACGATGAGCCCGTTGACCAGCACATGATGCAGGCTCGCGTCGTCACCGGTGACCATGGCGGTGTGGTTTGGCCAGGTGATGGTGGGGTTGATCGACTGCATGGCAACCGCATAGACACCGCGCTGCATCAACGCATGCAGCGTTGGCGCGGGCAGCTCCGGCTCATGCAGGCTGGCTGCACCGAAGGCGTCCAGACTGATCACCACAACCTTCGGCCCCTGCGTGGCGGGCGCCGCCTGTGCGCAAAGTGGAAGCGCGACGCTGCACGCGAAGAGCATTGCCGTGGCCACGACGTTTCGAAGCAGACTGGAGTTTGAGCACATCATGTGATCCTCTCGCTAAAAGAATAGGCGCCTGTCGGAACACTGCATCACTCAATCACTTTGCGCTCGCTGATCGTCCCGCTCGCTAAGGATGGTCTGAATAAGTCTTTGCTCGTCATTCCAGCGAAAGCTGGAATGACGAGTTATTCAGACCATCCTTAACGAGCGCTTTTAAACCAGCCGAGAACTCGTCGCATCCACGCGTTTGCCTGATCCGGGTTCCATACGAAAGTCGCAACGCTCTGCGGTGGCAACGTATACCGGAAACCGGTTTGGCCCTGCGCCACGGAGACGCTGCGCGCACTCGTATTGCTGTTTACCACCACCAAAACGATCGATCCGTCAGAAACATTCTGGAATGCCACATTGTCGATGCCCTTGTCTGTCTCAGTGGACCCCACCCGGAAGGCACCGGGCAAGACGAATCGGCTGAAGTGGGCGAACGCGTAGTACTCATCGTTGCGACTCACCGCACCCGTGTGTGAGTCAATCGTGACCACGCCCTTGCAGGCGGCACACCCGCCTAAATGCGGACCATGTTGCTCGTCGAGTGCCAGGTTCCAGTACACCACACCACGCGCCCATTGCCTGATCCCGGCGAGCAGCAGGTCGCGCGTAAACCAGAGCAGTTCACCGTTTGCGCTTGACTCCCAGTCACCACCGGAACACTCGGTGATGTAGGTGTCCTTTTTGGGATAAGCACGATGGACCTGGCTCTGCGCATACGGGCTGCCGCTGTAGCAGTGCCAGGCAACGCCATCGATATAGCGCGCCGCATCGGGGTCGGCCAACACGCTCAAGGGTTGCTCTGGCTGGTCCCAGTTGTGGTCCCACTCAAGAATGCGTGTTTGTGGCGTGCGGCTCGCCAACGCCGGGCCGAGATACTGCGCGATGATGCGCGCCCGGGTGGCCGCGGGTAAATCCATGCCCGGGTAGGTCACTGGTATGAAGCCCGGCTCATTCTGCAAGGTCAAGGCGAAGATGGGAATGCCATACCCGCGGTAGGTGTCGAGGTACTTGACGAGATAGTCCGCGAACGTGCTTTCGAACTGCGGCAGCAATGCCCCGCCAATCAGGTTTTCGCTGTCCTTCATCCACGCCGGCGCGCTCCATGACGACGCGATGATGCGCAACTGTGGATTGACGGACAGGGCTTCGCGTACGGTCGGTATGAGGTCGCGCAAATTGGCGACGACATTGAAATGCTGCAAGGACGGATCGACCTGGCCAAAGGGAAGATCGTCCAGGGTGTACTGCTGCAGTGAGAAATCCGAGGCGCCGATGGTCAGGCGCATCATGTTCAGATTGAGGTTGGGTGGTGGGCCAAACATTTCGAGCAAGAGCGCACTGCGCTGCACTCCATTCAGCTTGTTCTGAAGCAACCACGCCGACGAGTCCGTCAGCGCTGCCCCGAAGCCGACCATGGATTGATATTTCTTGCTGATGTCGATGACCACATCGGTGGGTACCGACTCGCGGGGGCTCATCTCGATATCGGGCTGTTGTGCCAGACGCAGTCGGCGATCCTCTGTACTCAGCCACAGACTGACTGTGGGCATGATCGGATGAGCCGTCGGGGTAACTTTGGCCGCCACCTTGGGATGCCTGAAGCGCGGTGCATAAAGGGCAGCCAGCGCGAGCAAGGTAATCAAGGCGATGGATGCAATGGCCATCCAGATGGAAACACCTTTGCGCTCATCCATGGCGCATACCAAGTCCATCGCCCACGTTGCAGTTCACTCGGATGCGCATCAGAACCAGTAGTCAGCGACACACCGGCCGTCGCGTGGCAGGTCATCGTACGTGTTTAGTCCATCGAAATGACCGATGGGAATCTGCCCCACAGCTTCGGGCTCGGCCAGACGGAGGTTGACGGCGGTGCGGCTACGCCCCGCCGCGTCCGTCTCAAGGCCTAGCCAGCACACGACGCACCCGCAGCCCGGACAGATGTGGAATTCGATCGCGTTGCCGCGGACATAGGCCTGCGTGTGTCCCGCGACGCGAATGCCTTCGTCCACATAGTCGTAGGCCCAGAGCACGCCGCAGCGGCGGCAGGCCGTGCAGTTGCAGGCCTTGGCCCCATCGGGCTGGCCGTCGAACTGCCATCGCACCGCACCGCAGTGGCATGAGCCGTCGATCATCGTTGCTTTCCGCGCCATGGGTCCATGATAAGTGAAGCTGGGCTACCCCGCTTTCTTGCAACGGCGCGGAGGCAGCGACCACTATTTGCGACCGGCCATGCATCGCCCCACAGGGCACAACGATTCGGCAGACATCTCAAAGAAATCGATATGGCCCATGACAAACAAGGGCGTAGAAATTATTGACGGGAGAAAATTCCTTGACAACTTTGTTTCGGCCGGGGGAACGTGGTGCTTCTCCCGTCTTTGATGGTCACCGCAACTTCCTCTGTTCCGGTTTCCGAATAGGATTTGACTACCTTACTTTGTCTAAGGCACGGCATGAAACGAGGCGAACGCTTGCTGTTTGGACCTATATCCGCTGCCATTTTCTGTGTCGGCGTCGCTGGGTTGGCGCTGATGGTTCCGGGCTACAGTCACGTCCATCAGACGGTAAGCGAGATCGGAGAAGTAGGCTCCCCAGCCAGAATTCCCTTCACGGTCATGCTGGCTTGCGTCTGCGTTTGCACCCTGATTTTTGCGTCGGCTATTCGGGATTTTTCATCTCAAGCCGGTCGCCCCAAACTTGCTGCGTATCTGACGGTCTGTTCGGGGCTATCTGCTTTGGGAGTGGGTATCTTCGCCTACCCCCATCCTCTCCATAATGTCTTCGGCTTGTCTGAAATCATTGGTTACCAAGCACCGTTGGCGCTCGCTCTTGCCTGGCGAAGCGACCCGAACGCAAAGGCGCTCGTTGTCTGCTCATGGGTGCTGTTCGGGCTTTTATGGATCGCCATGGCCTTGAATCTGAGTCCGCTTTTTCCGCAGTCATGGCTTTGGGAGCATTTGAAGCCTGTCAACGGCCTCGTTCAGCGATCGCTTTTTCTCACTTGGTTCGCTTGGTGCACCGTAGCTGGCCTGTTGATGTGGCGACAGGAACGGGAAGGCGTGCTTTCTCGATAGTGGCGTACTGGTCGAAGACCTGGCAGATACTCTGGTTGTTATTACAGGGCGGCGCGGCGGCATACCCTTTCAGGGCCAGCAGGCCAACCGCAAAAAGGGCCACGTCAAGCCGCCGCGGCGTTCCATGCTCTGATCATGGTCGCATGGATAGCAGCCGATGGGCGCGCAGTGGGTTGGCATTACGAAAAATATTCTCGACACCTTTTTGTTTGCTGTGCGGCCAGATTGAGTACTCGTGAAGTCGATCACCCCGGCAGAAGCGGCCGATCACTTCGGGTGGCCTGGTGCGTTCGCCAATATGGATCTTCCGGCGTCCAGTGCATCGACGCGGCAGGTGCTCGACTGGCATCCGACCGGCCCGGGACTGATTGCCGACCTTGAGCAGATGGATTATTGCGGCACCGGCAGGACGTAGATGATCACCGCTTTTTGAACGATCCAGGCGCGGCCACCAGGCCGACAGCTGCGCGCGGCCGCCCGACAAGAACAGCGGTCGTTTCACTTGCTGGATGGGCGTAAATGAAGCTGCCCCTTTATTATTTCAACGATTCGGCTATCGGCTCAGAGAATCGATACGAAAAAAATATCCCTGGCACGAATGGCACTTACTTGAGGCAGAAAGCCTCATTTTTCGTCATTCCTGCGGCTCTCAACAGCCGAATGGCTGGTCAAGCAGGAATCCAGCGGCCCGGCCTTCTGCAGTTTGCCAAAGACGCTGGATCTTCGCTTGACCAGCTTCGCTGTTGAGAAGCGCTTCGCGAGGATGACGAGCTTAAGTAAGTGCCATTCGTCCCTGGCACCTTTGTTCCGACCGGCCACGTGTCAGAGCTTGCCGGCGCCCTTGCGCAGCCAGTCGTTGATCAGGGATTTCTCGTAACGCAGCGGATCCTGATCGGGAACCGAGATGTCGTTGAGAAAGGCCAGGTCACGCAGCTTGCGGCTGCCCCCACGCAACACCTTGCCATCGGCACCGTACAAGGTGAAGTCCAGGTCGATACGCGGCGGGTAGATGTCCTTGATGATGCGCACGTCGTCGAAGTCGGGTCCACGCCAGGGCTCGTATTCGCCGGCACGGGCCAGATCGGTCACCTCGATGTCCAGCCGCTGGCCCGGCGCCAGGATGCGCGAGGCACGCTGGGCGATATAGTCCTTGAGCGGCTTCAGATAGGCAGTGGTGTCGATCAGGTGCGGCCCGGAACTGCGCATGGCCTCGGTGAAGTGCTGCGGATCCTTGTAGTGGACGTCGACGTTGTCCGGCGGCGGTGCCGCCTGCGCCAGGATGGAAGCAAGGGCCACGCAGGCAACGCACAGCAGGCGCGGAAGCAGGGCAGATTTCATGGCGGACCTCCCGGAACGGTACAGGGCAGCGGCCACCGCAGGCGCGCATGGCTGCGCTGCAACCGTGGAGGCCAGTATACGTCCGGCCGGGACGCCGGTCAGGCAACGGTCACCTCCATCAACGTCCGCTGAGCTGAGCCGTCCTGCTTTTGCACGCACATTTCGCTGATGCGTCAGGCTTTCCGTGAAAGCCTGCACACCGCAACGGCATGAGTGAACCCGACGCCGTTTTCGCCTGTCAAGGCTTGCTGGCGGCCTTGCTCGGCAGCGGCTCCAGGTTGAAATCGATCGTGCTGACCTTGCGGTCCAGACCCTGGATCACGTCACCCGTGAGGTCGTTGGACGTGTTGCCGCCCAGCACCGCGTCACGGTTCAGCAACAGCCCACAGCGATGGCTCTTGTAGGCGTCAGCGGTGATCGGCTGTGCATCCTGGCCAATGGTCTGCATGACCTTGGCACGGGTCAGCTGAATACGCTGGCTGAGTTCGTCCACTTCCTCCTGGAACGCCTGCGAGCGCATCTGCAGAGCTTCACCCTGCTGGCTGCGCTGCGTCTCGCTCAACGACGCGGCCTTCTGCTGGAAACTCTGCACCTCTGCCTGCAGCGGCTTGCCCTGGGCGTCCAGTTGCGACCGGGCCTGAGTCGCCAACTGGCTCAGCCGCTGACTCGCCGCCTGCCCGACCTTGGCCTGCGCGAAAACCGCCTCGCGCGAAAGCATGCACACGCCCGGCACGGCGTCGCCACCAAGAGGATCTGCAGCAGCCCGCGCGGGAGACACAGTGGCGGTGGAGAGGCCGGCTGCAACGATCAGCGCGGCAGTGAACCATGGGCGATGCGTATTCATGTCGAGGTGTCCGGTTTGCTGAAAAACGTGAGGATAAGCGAACGCGCCGACACATGCTGCACCTCCGGTCGACCTGGGAGCGCGCGAGTTAGTCGGCGTTAGGTCAGGAAGTGACCCTGACACCTTATTTTCCCAATGCATTCGCTACCTGCAGCGCTGCAGCTGGGCGCCGTACTCGCGAGCAAGGTTGTCGACGGCATCAGCGGTCTGCAGCAGGTGGCGATCGTGCTGCCACTGGCCGCTACGGTAGCCGCCGATGCCTTCGTGGTAGGCCAGGTACAGGTGCCTTGGGTCCCACTTGGAGATGCCCAACTCGCGATGGATGCGATCGGTGTACCAGCCAAGGAAATCGAGCGAGTTGTCCATGCTCTTGCGGTTCTTGAACCAGCGGCCGTTCGCCTTCAGATACTCCTGCCACACCGGGTCCTGCGCCTGCGCGTAGCCATAGGCGCTGGACCGGCGCGGCAGCGGGATGAACAGGAAGTGCGGCCGAGCCGGTTGAGCCTTCTCGCGGAAGTCGGATTCCCGCTGCACGAATGCCATCAGCACATTGACCGGGGTGCCCCAACGCTGCTGCGCCGCGCGTGCATCGCGGTACCAGCCGGGGTACTGGTCGAAGACCTGGCAGATGCTTTGGCTGTTACGGGGCGGCGCGGTGGCACACCCACCCAGGGTCAGCAGGCCGACAGTTAAAAGGGTCACGCCGAGACGGCGAGCCGTCGTGGCGTTCCATGCTCTGATCATGCTTGCAGGGTAGCAGTCGATGGGCCGCGCAGTGAGGTGGGCAATGCGGAAAATGTTGCCGACACCTTTTTGCTGCGCGACCAGATTGAACACCTGTGGGGTGATCTGGAGTGGGGCTTGTAGTGACGTAGTCTAGGGGTGGATTACCCCAGCTTGCAGGTTCGGCATTCAAATAAATGAACCTGACCCTTCTATTCATGGACCCCTTTATTCATGCAACAAACTGACGACTGCTTAGGCAGCAGGAGTGAAATTGTCCCTGACACCTTTTCCTTCTTCACAACAAATACGATCGCTTCCATGCATGCCACAGCATTTGATAAGAAAAATATGTCGGGGACAATTTTCATGTGGTCGCTTAAACGGCAACGAAATTGTCCCTGACATCATTCTTCATTCTTCAGCTTTTCACTGCTGCATCAATTGGTCGATCCGTTCGCGCATGCTCTTCGCCAGGCACTTGATATCGGCGTTGCACGCATTTCTGGCTTTGAGCCAGCTGATCTGTTCCTGCTTGAGCGATGAGGTGTCATCGTCTGCTTCCGTCAGGGCACGATGATAGGCCGCAGTTACGCTGCGGTCGTATCCTGCCAAAGGCATGGAGGCACAGATCGTCCGTTCAGCCGTACTTTGCGCCTTGTCGCAGGCAAATGAAGGCCTGATCGACGAGCCACTGGCTCGTCGGCGAAGCACCAACACGAAACCGCTGTTGTCGCCATTTGTGAGCAGGCGATCTGGTGAGAGCAGGATGAACCATGCATGGTTCCATTGGGAGGTATCGGGATCGCAGCCGGCTTGCCACGGTGAAACCCTGGCATCTGCAAGCTCGAGGCCGAAATCCGACAGTGTCGGGTAAGTTGGCGTTTGGAAATGTTCCGGGCGCGGGAAACTCCGGCCGATGAATTTCTGCAGTGACGCCTTCGGAAGCGCCACAAGCACAGGTTTCTGGCAGTCGCGGGAATCGTCGTTGAAGCTGATGTCGGGCGTGCTGATGCGTAACTCACGACCAAGCAAACGCGGGTCATCCGGAAAATACAGCCAGTGAGGCTGGTCCTGCTGGTCCACTGCCACCTGAACCACGTCCCAGGTGCCCTGCAGGTTCGGCGGTGGCGTTGCGGCTTTTGCGAGCGCCGACCCCCCGATTGACCAGAGTAGCAACAATATCCAGCATGGGAACAGCAACGTGGAAAGACGCGAGTGAGACGTTGAGGACGGCATCTAGATGACCCGGTCAGGATTTGGAAAAAGGTGTCAGGGGCAATTCGGCAAGGCCAACGGGACGGCCAGTGGAGCACTTAAATTGTCCCTGACACCTTTTTCGTGGCACACCCACCCAGGGTCAGCAGGCCGACAGTTAAAAGGGCCACGCCGAGACGGCGAACCGTCGTGGCGTTCCATGCTCTGATCATGGTCGCAGGGTAGCAGCCGATAGCAGTTTCCGTTTGTGGTGGGGACGCCTGAAATGGAAGTAAATCAGCACGCTGACCACAGCGGCATAGGTACACCATACCGAGGTAAAGGCATATTGCTTGAGCCACATCACCAGTAGCACGCCGACAAGGTTCACTGCGCCGAGCGCGATGATGTATCGGTATCCGGAAAAAAACAGCGAGCCGCAAGTAGCCATCACGTAAAGGACGGCGATCGTCATTTGGTTGGTGGCGGGATTCAAGTAGACCACGCTGTGATCGTGCACGTAGATCGCGGTATCGAAATTCAGCAATGCCCAAAGCTGGTAAACGGTGAGACTGGCACCCAGCACCAGAAAGGGCAGCACCATGAGACGACGATGTCTCCCCGGCTCGATCAGCCAGACGCTCAGCGGGATCAGCAGTGGCAACACTCCTTGCGCATAAAGCATGTACACGAATCCCCACGGCTTGAGACCCCCGAGTACGATGTCGCCGCTCAAGGCGAGCCATACGGCCCCTTCGGCAAACTGATGGAAAGCAAACAGCAACGGGATCGAGGCAAACAGCCATTCGTCGGGACGCCGCGTGCGCCCGAGGGTGGCGATACCAACGCCGGCGATCAGTGCGCTACTTGCAAAACTGGCGGTTGCAGAGAAGCACATATATAGCCGTGTCCATCATCGTAGTGCGGCGCAGTGTTGACCATTCCGCTGTCGATAGATAGCGATGGATGAGATAGTGATTGGGCATTTCTCGCGCTCTGCCAAGCAAACGGGCCATAGACATTTGTTAGCTTCAAGCACCTGATAAATGTCTCTGACCCGCTTCGTGTTCATAATTATTTGTTCTCCCGGCATCATGGACCGCATGTCCACCCTGCCGGCGGACAGCGCACACGCTTCGCCGGACTGATGGAGTGCCAGGCCAAGGGGTTGTCGCACTGTGCGACAACCTTTCCGCTGGCGTTGTCGAAGTAGATCGGCGAACTGTCCGGATAGCGCGCAAGATTCGGCATGAGGCGCACCAACGCTCCGCATTTCATCGGCGCAAGATAATTCCCCACGTTTTGCGCATGGAACGCGCGGATCGCGGGATGGATATGCATGACGCATTGCTTCAGGCCAAGCGCGCCCAGAAACAACGCCGCAACGACGCCTATCGTCACCATGGAAGTTCTCATCGCAGTACCTGACTGATGACCAGCGAGCACGGGATCACCGCAACGGCGTACAGCACATAACTGGCGAGCACGATGAGGACCGCCGCCGACGGTGCCAGCGATGCGGCAGGCACCGCGAAGGCCGCATCGACACCGCGGCGCACGACCACGCTGGCCTCCAGATGATCGTGCAGGGCAAGACCACGACGATCGAACAGCACCCACACATAACCCAGCCCGGCGGACAACAGGGTCAACAGCGTATACACGGAGCGTTTCGCGATGGCGCGAGTGGTGAGCGGTCGCGAGCCCGCTTCGCGCAGTTCGATGCCCATCAGCAGCTTGCCTGGCGTCGCATGCCAGCGGCAGGCATGGAACAGCCAGAAATAGACAAAGGCGGGAGCAAGCTGCCCGCCCAGCAGTAGCGACACGAGCACGCCATTGCGCACGTCACCGCCCGGGCCGGGCGATGCGGCGATGAGATAACCGATCATCAGCAAGGGCTGCAGCACGGCGTTCATGGTGGTCAGGACGATGCAGTCCACGAACAGGGCCAGCAGACGTTTGCAAAACAGGGTGAAGCGTTGCATGGATATCTCGACAGAGAGGAGGTATTCCATGTAACGCGGACCGCCGCCTTTCGGGGTTGGACGGAGGAAAGGTGCCACGGTTGCCGGCCTGCCGCGACCGGCAGTGTGACAAGGCAACTCCGCCAGACACCGCGCTTGAAGGATCATCACGCGCGAGCTTGCCCTCGAATTCCGGATCCCATAGCCGAGGTTATGAACTGGCTAGTTCGACCCGAGCCGCAAGCGGTATTGCTCGAACTGCATCGGGCTGACGTAGTTCAAGGCACAGTTTGGTCGGGATTGGTTGTACCAGAGCGGCCACGCGAGGGTTTCAACTTTGGCGTGCCGGCGCGTGACGAAGCGCCGGACGTGCAGCCGCTCCACTTTCAGCGAGACAAACAGCGTTTCGCTGCAGGCATTGTCTCAGCAGTTGCCACGCCGGCTCATCGACGCGGTGATCACCCCGGCACCGTTTTGGTGCTCTAACACCTTTTTCCCCTTTCCCGGTTAGCTGGTCGTAAGATATTGCGGACCTCTACGCAGGGGGAGGAGTTTATGAAGACTTGGATTGCAGTGGGGCTGATGCTGGGGACAGGCACGGTCGCGCCGAAAGTCCGATCCTTTGCGTGACACAAAATCCTTGTACCTCCAACTCAGGAAACCATCCGCAGAAAAGGAGTTCAGCTATGGATGCCATCCACTCCAAGAGTGCATTCGTGTACGGACAGGTCAGACGCGCCCTGCGGTCGGGACGCTACGCACCCGGGCAGCGGATCGATCCGGCCACGCTCGCCGCAGAGTTCCACACCAGTTCCACGCCAGTTCGATTCGCCCTGTATCGTCTGGTCGGCGAAGCCCTGGTCGTCGACCATGCGCGCGACGGATTGCATGTCCCGCTGCTCACCGAAGTCGCCATGCGCGACCTCTATGACTGGATGGAACGCCTGTTGCTGATGGCATGCGATATCGGCGCAGCATCGGCGGCCCGGAAAACAGAACCGCTGGAGCTTGCATCCGCTGACGACGATCTGGTCAAGCTGACATGGCAGCTGTTCGACGCGATCGCCAGCGCGACAGCCCACGGGTCCTTGCACCATGCCGTGAAGCAGGCCAACGACCGGCTGGCGCCGATACGTCGGGCCAAGCAAGGATTGCTCGAGCACAGCTTCGAAGAGCTTTCGGAACTGAACCGGCATTGGCAGACACGCGACATTCCGGCCCTGAAGTCCGCACTGCGCGACTATCACGAGCGCCGCAAGCAAATCGTTCCGCGCATCGTGGCGTTGCTCAGCGATCGCAACGATTACCTCCCCTAGGCAGCCTCTGATCCAGCGCCCTCGTGGGTCATCGTGCGAAGAAGCGCCGAAGCTGAGTCTGGCATTGCGGGACGACCATCACGCTCCCGGAATAATCACCTGATGACAGCGCAATAATCATTTGAAAATCAAAATCTCCGACTCCTACGCTGCTCGCGTCATGGGACTGCCATGACATGACCACAGGAGATCGAGATGAACACGAACGAGAACATCCGCAACAACGCGTCGGAAGACGTCATCGAGCTTGGCGTCGCCAGCGTCGAGACCCAGGGGCTTGTCGGCACAGGTGAGCCGATCGGCGGCCCAGCCATTTCGGGGATTTCCGAAGAGTGACACCCAAGGGGCGCGCTAAAAAGCGCGCCCCTTCTGCAAGGGAGGCGACGATGATCCGGCACTTGAATGCGGACATATCCTTCTGCGAACTGGATGGCCAGCTGTTCTTCCTGGACATACAGCGCGACCGCTACTTCCAGCTGTCTGGAACGCTGGAGCACAGCTTTCTCAGCCATCTGGAAGCTCCTGACAATGCGTGCGCCGACGTCAGTGAACTGGTCAAACACAACCTTCTCTTGCAGACCACGGCGATAACATGCGACAGCTTCACAGCGGACATTGCCCTCCCCGACCAAAGCGTTCTTGAAACGCCCTGCTCCGCTACCCGCATCGCTTTCAATATGGTGCGGGACGTCTTTCTTATCGTTGCCATGATGCGCTCGCAACTGAAAATACGACGCCTGAAACCCACTCTCCAGGCCCTGAGCGACTACCGCCGCAACCGCACATCGCTGTTTGCCGGCGCCGAACCCGAATTCCAGCAATGTCTGTCAGAAGCCGCGTCCGCCTTCAACCGCGTACGCCCCTACGTCCCCATCGAAACCTGCTGCCTGATCGACTCACTGTCGATGGTCAGGTTCCTAGCCAAGCGCGGCCTACACGCCCATCTCGTCATGGGAGTGGCTTATGATCCGTTCTCCGCTCACGCCTGGGTTCAACACGGCCCGCTGGTATTGAACGAAACCGTGGGAACCGCCCAGGCCCATGTACCTATTCGGGTGATCTGATGTCCTACCGCTACATCGCATTGCCCGGCAACTTTGCCGGCACCCCAGAAGACTCCGAATGGTCGCTCGCAGACCCGTTGCGTAGCCTGGCCATGGAACGCCGAGGCCACGTGGGTTGCGTCGTGCTGTTTGCACCCAAAGAGACCCCCACCTTGCACTTGCCTGGTGGCGGCATACTCCTCGGTGACCTGTATGACGAGAATGGCCGGCCGGTCATGAATTTGGCGGGTCTTCAGCATCTGCCAACGCAGTCAGCACTTCGGCAACATCTTCTCGACCGCTACTGGGGTGAGTACCTGCTGTTCCAACCCCCTGGAGAAGATAGCGACAGCATCACCCTCATGCGGGATCCATCTGGCGGCATCGCATGCGTCTATTCGCTGCAGAACGGCAACGGATTCATCACCTCTGACTTGGCGATCGCGTCAGGCCTCGGTCTGCATCGCGACCGGATCGACTGGGACTTTGTGAGTCACTGCTTGGTCTATCCGCACATGAAAATCTCCCGCACCGGCCTTGCCGACATCAACGAACTGTTGCCCGGCTGCATCCTTTCGGTCGATGGAAAAAAGACGTCCACCAACTTGGCCTGGTCCCCCTGGCGCTTCATCGCGCCAGCGGAACGGCAGAGCGACCCCATCGCGGCGGCGCGAATGATCCGGGAGGCCACGACCTCGGTGGTCCGTGCCATGGCCGAGACGGATCGCACCCTACTGCTCGAGCTCTCCGGGGGACTGGATTCGTCGATCGTCGGCACCTGCCTGACGAATGTGCGCGCACGAGTGGCCTGTTGCACGGCCATCACACCGTTACCCGGGGCCGACGAACGCAGGTATGCAAGCCAGATTGCAGGGCATCTCGGCATAGAGCTTCTGCAACAGCCACTCGACTTCGCAGATGCGGACATTGATTTCGAACTGCCGCAGCACTCACTGCGACCGGCGGTCTGGGCGCTGGGTCGCGCAGTCGCTCGTGCCATGGACAATGCAGCAGAGCTACAGGGAGTGAACAGCCTGTTCTCTGGTGGTGGTGGCGATACGGTCTTCTGTTACCTCAGATCTGCCGCTCCTGCAGCCGACGCATTCAGGGCGCGCGGGCTAGCAGCAGGCTACAAAGCCATCGTCAACCTGAGCAGACTACATGGGTGCACCGTGGCGAAAGCAGCACGGCTGACACTGCGAAAGCTGTACCTCGATCCCAAAGCAACGTACAAACCGGACTACTTGTTGTTGTCACGAACCAACATAGCTTTTCCTCTGGAACTGCACCCATGGTTCTCTGCACCACCGGATATGCCCGCTGGCGATCGTGAGCGAATCTTCGACCTCGCGGGCACTCAGCTATTCGGTGACAGCACGCTCCGAGCGGGTGGCCGGCGAGTACGCTTTCCCCTGCTCTCGCAGCCGGTCATGGAGGCCTGCCTCCGCGTCCCGAGCTGGTTGTGGATATCCGGCGGTCAGAACCGCGCCATGGCGCGATCCGCATTTTCCCAGCAGCTTCCGCACGAGGTGCTCAACCGTCGGAGTAAGGGCACATTCATGAACTACACCTTCGCGGTGTACCGCAAAAACAAGGAGACCATCAGCCGCTTTCTGCTGGATGGCCATCTCTGCTCTCGCGGACTGTTGGATCCGCACAAACTGAATCATTTCCTGGCAAGTCCGCTGCCGACCCGCGACCAGTCGTTCATGCGTATCTTCGACCTGTGCATGATCGAGAATTGGGCGCGCAATCATGCCTGACCAGTCGGCTGCCCGTTAAAGGTCAAGGAGTCGATGACCGTCCCTGCCTGGCATGCTCCCGCATGGCACGCCAGCGCACGTACTGCACTTTCTTCGAGGGCGTCGGGTCTTCGTAACCCTGCAGCCAAAACCGGAACCAGTCGAAGTTCCTTTCGTACACGGCAAGCTTGTGCTTTGGCTGGAACTTCTGGTGCGGCTCGTTCGGGAACACGTAGAGGTCCGCCCGATGCTCGCGGATCAGCGGAATCTCGTAGTCCAGCGCGTACATGTACTCCTGTTCGGAATGCTGGAAGAGGATCGGCGCGCGGATCCTGTCCAGTTGGAAGGCCGGCGAGAGCGTCTTCCAGCGCTCCGGTGTCTCGCTTGGCGAACCCAGCCCCCACATGTCCCGCAAGCCTTTGAAGAAGGCTGCGCCCTTCATGCTGCCGATCAGATAGTAGGAAGGCGACAAGACCGGGGTGGTGACCGATGCGGCCGCCAATAGATTCGACTGGGTGACCGTCCACATCGTCACCTCCGAGCCGTAACTCAATCCGCCCATCCCCACTCGCGCGCGGTCGACCTCGCCCTCCTTCGACAGCAGATCGATCGCGCTCTCCACCGCTGCCAGTCCCTCTCCATATCGCGCGACCGCGTCCATCGTGTAACCGGGGCGTCGGTTGATGCACAGCGCCGAAATGCCAGCCTGCGCCAGGGAGGCCAATGGCCACTCGTCCCCTACCCCACCCCGTATGAAGCCGGGACAGCTGTAGTAGGTGACGAACAACGGCGCCGGTCCATCGCCGCCGCGTCGCGCCGAATAGAACTGGCCCGTGAACCATCGCCCCTGCTTGTCCTCCCATCGCAACAAGCGCGTGGGCGCAACCTTGGCCATATCGCTCGCGAGTGCCGCATTGGGATCGAACAGGACATCACGCTTCCCGCTTTCCAGATCGATCCTCTCCAGCCGCGGCGGACGATCGGCTTCCGCCGTCACGCACACCAGCTTCTCTGCCGAGACACCGCAGCTCGACGCGGGATCGCGCCCACCGTCGACCAATCCCCTGGTCTTTACGACCACACGTACCTCCCCGGTCCCGACATTCCATCGAAGGATCGACTGCGCCAGACCCAAGTCAGGATCGGTGACGGTGAACAGCACTTCGTCATGGCCCGGACGCCACTGGATCTCCGTGATGGCCTTGCCCGTGCACTGTGCCGAAACGCAGCGAACGGCGCGGATTGCATGTACGCGCGGCAACGCGGACAGCTGGACATCCGGGCGCTGCTGCTGCCCTCTGCCGTCACCGATGCGCGTGAGCCACACCACCCTGCCGCCATGCGGCTCGCGAACGGATTTCCAGGGATCGCCATCGACGTCTGCCTTGCCTGGAACTAGCGATGGCACGGAAGGCACACCCGAACCTGCAAGCGCCCGTCTCGCCCCGGTGGCGAGGTCGATCTCCGTCCAACGGTCCGGCACGTCGGCCAGCAATGGGGCGCGGTCGAACCAGACTTTGCTGAAGCGCTGCGTCGCCATGCGCCCGCCGACGTAGCCGGAGCGGTACAGATCCTGGCCGATCGGCACGGTGTCGTCGATGTGGATGCCCTGGTCATACTCGGCCTGCTCCGCCGACCGTACCTCCTCGCGGGTCGCACCGACGCTGTACCTGAGCACACGACCACCCTCGCCCAAGGCAAAATCGCGCACGTCCGCCGCGTCATGCGTCAAAGCTTCCGCGCCCGAACCGTCCGCCGCCGCGCGCCACACGTCGATCTTTCCGTCAACCAGGGCGCTGTAGTAGATCCAGCGATTGTCGGGAGACCACAACACCTTGGGCGGCAACGAGCCGCCCGCCGAGTCGCGCAGCGGAACGCCGCCATCGGCGACGCGCACGGGCAACGCGTCATCCAGACCCTGCACGTACCACATGGTGTCGTAGGTGTTGCGCTCCACCGACGCCCGCTCGACCCGGAACGCCACGTTGCGGCCATCCGGCGACATCGTCGGACTCGCGATATCGGCCACCTCCAGCAGCAGACGGGGCGAAACGACATCCGCATGGCACACGGACACAAAGGCTGCCAACAAGGCGCCTGCAACCAGCAGGTACCGCACGATGCACTTCAACATGGACATAGTTACCCCCTCTGCCACCGTCAGCAAACGCTGGTTGCGCCTTGCAACCAGCAGGCATTACCAGTGCTTAGACACAGACACGCTCAGGAAGCGCCCCACCGCCGAATAGTTGGTCGAGTCGTAAGGCGCATAGGTCAACGAGGTGACCACGTACAACGGAGGCGCACGATTGAGCAGGTTCTGTGCCGCAAGTTGGAACGTCATGTCCGCGAACAAGCCGCCGCCCGCGCCGGTGTCATAGCTCAGCGTGCTGTCGAAAGTAGTGAACGAGGCGCCCTTGCGGCCATCCGCGGTGTTCGTCACCCCACTCTTGTAGTTTCCAAAGAGGCTGGCGGTGAATCCGCCCCGGTTCCAGACCACACCGACGCGGCCACTGATCCTGGCCGGATTGAACAGCGTGCCGGCCAAGTCGTAAGGGGTTTGAGATGCTGTCAGGGCCTGGGTGCTGTCCAACCAACTGGCCGAGCCGCGGACTGTCAGCCGCCCCGCGCCCAAATCGACGTGATATGACCCTGACAGATCGATCCCTTCGATCTGTTGCTTGGATGCATTGACATACCGGCCATCGACGATCGCAACGACCTTGCTGGCGTCGTAAGGTGTGCCAACGTAGTTGTAGAAGTTGCTGGCGCTTGCAAGTGCCGTCGCCTGCGCGGCCGCGGTTGGATCGTAATCGACGAAATCGGCGTACGTCTGATTGCCGAGCACATCGTAAGTGGTGATGGGCTGCAGGATCCGCTCGTTATAGTCGATATCAAACCAGGTCAGCTCCGCCTCAAGGCCGGACAGCGCCTCCGGGTGGAACGCCAGCGAGGTACTCCACGTCCGGGCTCGCTCCGGGCGCAGGTCCGCGTTTCCGCCCGACAGCCACAACACCGTGGCATTTGTTGGGTACCCGGCACCTCCAAACGTCGTCGCCGGGTAGTAGATGGCGGTCTGGGTGGAGTAGCGCTGCATAAGCGTGGGCTCCTTGAACGACTTGCCCCATGAGGCCTTCAACGAGAGATCGGCGTTGGGCGAATAGATCACACCAAACTTGGGGGTAGTCACCTTGCCGTAATCGCTATCCTCGGTGCGTACCGCGCCTGTCAGCGCAAGTCGCTCGATCCCGCCGATGCCCTGCTCCGGCCCGACCAATGGCAGGTTCAACTCGGCATAGGCAAAGCGACTACTCTCGTCGCCATCGGCGTTGATCGTGTTGCCGCTGATATTTGTGTTCAGAAAGCCGTTGTATCGATAGCCTGCGCCAGTGGCCAGCCTCGCCTCGCCGCCAGGCAGCGTGAACAATGGCCCTTCCGCGTCGATCTCGTAAGTCCGGCTTTTGTTGCTGTACGCGCCGAGGCTGTTTGTGGGGATGGCCCCTGCCGCCCTGCTCGCCGTCGGCTGGGCAAAAGACGTCTTGTCTTTTCCCACGGCCCCGCCGAGCGTGAGCGTCCAGTCGTCCCCCAGCCATAGCTCAAGACTGGGCGCCACCAAGGTGGTATTGGTCTTCGCACGGTAAGGGTAGTAAACGCTGGCGTATGCCGTCGCTGTGTCGATATCCCTCCCGCTGCTGAGCGCATCCAGATGCAATTCAGCGGCATCTCCCAACGACTGATGCAGGCTGAACAAGCCGCTGCGCAGGTCGTTGCCCTGCCACAGCGTCGAAGGCCGGTACATCGACTGGGCGTAGTCACGCTGGTCCGAGTAGATCGGATCGTTGGAGGTTTTCTCCCCCGCCACGATCAAGCCACCCGTGGCCCAGGTAGTGCCGGCGGTGGCGTTGTATTCATGCGTGATCAGCCCACCGTCGGTGGCGCCGCCATAGCGCGTGCCGACGGTCACGCCATCGAAGTCGCGC
>Ga0302314_10001420_pt1 | contig 44926 bp, 43 predicted proteins | sample III_Palsa_N2_3_FD_200533 | JGI IMG/M metagenome (GOLD analysis project Ga0302314, IMG submission 200533) | Peat permafrost microbial communities from Stordalen Mire near Abisko, Sweden - III_Palsa_N2_3 | ecosystem: Environmental > Terrestrial > Soil > Palsa > Peat permafrost | place: Sweden...
GCACGTATTCCGGCAGCGTCAACCCGAGGCCGCCAAGCTCCGTCGGCACCGCGAGGCGGAGGTATCCGGCCTCCCGCAAGTCCGCGAGATCCTCGTGGAAGAAGCGGTTATCGCGGTCGTACCCGGCAGCCCGCCCGCCGATCCGCGCCAGCACGGCATCGCTGAGGACACCGCGCCCCAATGGCACGAGCGCCTGATCGGGCGTGGTCGCGCCCTGCTCGCCTGCTGTGTCGCTTGTCACCGGAAAACCCTCCCCGCCTTGCACAACGCCAACCGCCGCGACGCAAACAATCGCGTTGTTTATCGATTCCACGATTCATAATCGCATGACAAGAGAAAAATGACCCGCGCTGCTGTGGTTTGCGCCGGGCCTTGCCTTGATGTCGCGTTACGCCACGCGCCAGCGCAGCAGCCAGTGTTCCGCGGCCCGGGCGATCCGATTGAGCAGGAATCCCACCACGCCGATCAGGATCATGCCGAGGACGGTCTGCCCCATCTGGAAGCGGTCGCGCCCCTCGATGATCAGCGTGCCGATGCCGGGGCCGGCGGTCATGAAATATTCGGCGCCGATCGTGGCAAGCCATGATTGGATCAAGGCCAAATGCACGCCGGTCAGGATCGAGGGCAGCGCTGCCGGCAGATAGATCGCGTGCAGCATCTGCCAGCGGCGATAGCGCAGCAGCGTGCCCACCTCGACCAACCTCAAGGAGGCGCTGCGCGTGCCCTCGACGGTGTTGATCAGCGTGGGCGTGAAGGCGGCGAGGGCCACGAAGACGATCTTCGACGCCTCGCCGATGCCGAACCACATCGCGATCAACGGGATCCAGGCGAACAGCGCGATCTGCCGGAACACGTCGAACGACGGCCGCAGCAGCACCGACGCCAGCGGCGACAGCCCGAGCAGCACGCCGCCGGCGACGCCGATGCTGGCGCCGATCGCGAAGCCTGTGAGATCGCGCACGACGCTGGCGGCGAGGTTGGCGAGCAGCGACTGCTGCGCCACCTCCACGCGGAGCAGGCCCAGCAGCCCTTCGAGCGGCGGCACGATGCGCGGATCGGTCAACCCGCTGCGGCTCACTGCCTCCCAGCCGACAAGCAGCACGGCCACCGGCACAAGGCCGCGCAAGTCCATGCGCCGTCTCCCCTGCGCCCTCATTGGTCCGCGACCTGCCAGCGCTGCAAGCGCCGCTCGATGGCGGCAAGCGCTGCATCCAGCGTGAAGCCGATGACGCCGATCACCGCCATCGTGGCGATGACGACGTCCAGTTGGAACATCTGCCGCCCCCACACGAGCAGGTAGCCGAGCCCCTCAGACGAGGCGAGTAACTCGACGACCACGAGTGCCAGCCAGGCATGGCCAAGACCGTAGCGCAGGCCGACGAAGATCTGCGGCACCGCGGCCGGCAGCACGATGTACCATACCACCTGCGCGCGGCTGTAGCGCCACAGGCTTGCGGCCTCGAACCAGCCAAGCGGCACCGCGCGAATGCCGGCGCGCGTGTTCCAAGCAACTGGCACCAACGTCCCGACTGCGATGATGATCAGCTTCAGCGGTTCGCCGATGCCAACCAGCAGCATCACCAGCGGAATCCAACCGAGTGCCGGCACCTGCGCGAGCGCGGTGAACAACACGTGCGCGTAAGCCTCGAAAGGCTTCGACAGGCCCATTGCCGTGCCGAGCAGCAATCCAAGCGTTGCACCGGCGGCGAAGCCGAGGATCACGCGCTGCAGGCTGATGAGGGCGTTGGCGAACAGGTCGCCGCTCTGCCACAGGTCCAGCGCGGTGTCCCAGACGACGTCGGGGGCCGGCAGGATCTGCGGCGGCACCCAGCCCGCGCGCGCGCCCACCGTCCACACCACCAGCCCAAGCAGCGGCACCAGCAAGCCCGCGCCAATCAGGCGAATCTGCCGAGCGAATCCGAAGCCCCGCCCCGGTGCGGCCCTGTCAGGACCCGAGATCGTGGCCGTTGGCATCGCGGGCCGTCCAGTGATGTTCGAGCCCGAGCTGCCGCAAGGCCGTGTCGAGATATTTCGGCTCGAACCATCCCGTCAGATCGACATCCCGGCGCAGGAGCTTGTAGGCCCGTGCCTGCTGCGCCTGCACCTCGTACTGATGCATGATGAACGGATCGATCAGCGGGCTGTTGCGAAATTTGAGCGGCTGACCATCGAAGTCGGCACGAAAACTGTCGGCGGGGTAACCGGATTTCGCCCACAGTCCGAGCAGCGCATCGCGATTGGCTTCGTCCGACGACCACACCGCGGCCTTGACGAAGGCGGTGACGATCTTTTGGGTGATGTCCGGATGCGCCTGCTCGAACGCCGCCGCGGCGAGCATCGCCGAGTTCCGCCCGAACGCCGGATCATCGCCTTTCGTCGTATATACGATCTTTGCAATTCCGTTCTTCTGCAACTCGAACAGCTCGTTGGCGCCCACCGCGGCCTCGACATCGTGGCTTGCCAGCGCCGCGTCTGCGGTCGCGGCATCCATGTTGATGATTTTGAGGTCCCGCTCGGCCAATCCCTTGCTGGCGAGCACCTTGTCGAAAGCAAGCTGTAGGTTGGTGCCGCGATACAGAGCGACCCGCCGCCCCCTTGAGATCGGCCACGGTCTTGATGTCGGAGTCGGGCGGCACGGCGAGGTAGATCGGCGTGTTGACGCCGCTCGCCAGCAGGATTTTCGTCTGCAGGCCGTTGGCCCGGCCGATCACCGAGGGCAGATCGCCCTGCAAGGCGAAATCGAGCTGGCCGTTGGCGAACGCCTCGTTCACCGCGGGCCCGGCGCCGGCGAAGAAGAACCAGGCGATCTTCACGCCGGGCTCGGACTTCAGTTCCTCTTCCACGTAGTGCGCCGCATGCGCAGTCGCCGCGAGCGTGCCGCCGACGAACGGCCGGTTGCCGGCACCGATCGAGGCGTAGCCGATGCGCACGGTCAGTTCGTCCGCGCGGGCCGCACCGGCGATCAAGCATGCGAACAGCGCGACAGCAGCGGCGCGTCGGGTCAGGCGGTTGGCAATGGTCTACATGGGGTTCATCACGCGGCGCGGTTCAGTGCGAGCCCGCGCGGCCGCGACGTGCCGGCGAGTGTCTGCAGCACATGCGCGCGCAACCGCAGCAGCGCCTCGTCGGCGCGGTCGCGCGGGCGTGGCAGCGTCACCGGGAAGATCTCGCGGATGCGGCCCGGTTGCGGCGACATCACCACTACGCGGTCACCAAGATAGACGGCCTCGTCGACGTCGTGCGTTACCAGCACCATCGTCGTGCGCTCACGCGCCCAGATGCGCTGCAGTTCGTCCTGCAGATGCGCGCGCGTCAACGCGTCCAGCGCGCCTAGCGGTTCATCGAGCAACAGGACATCGGGGCGGTTCACCAGCCCGCGCGCGATTGCTGCGCGCTGGGCCATCCCGCCGGACAACTGGTGCGGATACGCCCGCTCGAAACCCTGAAGCCCGACCAGCGCGATGTGACTGGCGACAGCTTCATGCCGCGCGACCTTGTCGAGGCCGGAGTTGCGCAACGCTGCGAGCACGTTCCGCTCAACGCTGAGCCACGGGAACAACCGCGGCTCCTGAAACACCAGACCCCGCTGCAGGCTTGGGCCGGCGACGGCTGCGCCGTCATGCAGGATGATCCCGTCGTGGTCGGCGTCGAGCCCGGCAAACAGGCGCAACAGCGTGGATTTGCCGCACCCGCTGGCGCCGACAATCACGACGAACTCGCCGGGGGCAACCGCGAGGGAGACATCGTCGAGCGCAATGAGCGGTTTGCCGTCGACGCGGTACCGCTTGGTGACGGACCGCATCTCCAGGCTACCAGCTGCCACCGCCATACCGTCGTCTCCTCCACCCGCGACTGATCTGCCAGGCGACGGGTTCTTCACCCAGGGTGGAAATGTGGCATTTTCATTCAACATACGTCAACCGTGCATACGAGAATTCACTAGGCGAGGCGCCACCGATCGGCCGCGCGCTCCGTCGCGACGAGATCGTCGCGCTCGCCGGGCCAGTCGCGGCCGGCAGGGGCCGCCGCGGATGGCCATGCGCTGCGCCCGGCCACCGGTGCGTCCACCGTGCGATCGTCGCCGCTACGGCAGCCCGATGCGCCATTGCGGCGGTGGCCGCGTGCCGTTGACGGCGAAGTCGCCGACGATGCGATCCTTGTAGATGCGCGGATTGTGCGATGCCAGGGTGCGGGCGTTGCGCCAGTAGCGGTCCAGGCTGTACTCCCGGCTCGTCGCCGACGCGCCGAGCGCATCGAACAGCAACGTGGTCGCCGACAGCACCAGATCGGACACCACGGTCAGCGACTGGGAAACCTCCAGTTCCGCCGTCGCGACCGCGGCTTCCTCGGCGGCCTCATCGGCGACGAAATGCGCGGTGTACGCCGCCTGCAGCGCCTGAGCCGCGTGCAGCACGATGGCGCCGGCCGCGTAGGCGGCGCCGCGAACCCGGCCGACGATCTGCAACACCTGCGGGTCCTGCGCCGCGCGCGGCGCCGCGGCATGCGAATAGGTCCGCCGCCGCGCCGCCACAAGGGAGGCGGCGTCCGTGGCGGCAGCGCGCGCGATGCCGGCGAGCGTGGCCAGATGGACGATCTGGAAGAACGCCGGGAAATACTTCGGCCGGCCCTCGTCGGCTACCAGATGTCCGGGTTCGACCGGCACGTCGGTGAACGTCGCGGTACCGCTGACCGTCAGGATCTGGCCGAAGCCGTCCCAGTCGTCGACCACCAGCACCCCTGGCGCGTCGCGCGCCACGGTCGCGCCCACACCGTTGCCGTCCTCGTCGGAGGCGCCGACATCGATCCAGTCGGCATAGAACGAGCCGGTGGTGTAGTATTTGGCGCCCTTGAGTCGCCAGCCATCGCCCCGGCGGGTCACCTTGGTCGAGAACCCGGCCACGGAGGCATCGCCGATCTCCGTCCACGCATTGCCGACGAGGTCGCCGCGGACCAGGCGCGGCAACCACAATTCGCGGCGCTCGGGCGCGCGGGTGTTGAGGATGTCCTCGGTGAAGCCGAAATGTCCACGCAGGCCCTGGGTCAGATTGGAATCCGCCGCCGACAGCTCGATCAGCAGGTTGACCAGTTCCGGCAGGCTCGCACCGTAGCCGCCGTCGGCGGCGGGCACCCGCAGCGCGCCGAACCGGACCTGCTTGAGCCACTGGACCTGTTCCAATGGCAGCTTGCGATTTACCTCGCGCTCGACAGCGCCTTCGCGGATGCGCTGGAACACCGGGCGGAATTGCGCCGCCAGACCATCGTAGCGTGCGCTCGGGTCGGCGCCCCAGCCGTGATCGGATTGCGTCATGGTTCTGTTCCTGACGTTGAAGACGGATTTGCTGCGAGGGCGGCGCGGTTCAGTCGGCCGGCACCGTGCCGCCGAGGTAAAGCGCGGCCAGATCGGTGCGACCGGCCAGTTCTTTTGCCGCACCCTGCGCCGACACCTGGCCGCTCTCCACCACATAGGCGTGGTCGGCGTAGCGCAGCGCGAAGCCGATATTCTGCTCGGCCAGCAGGAAGCTCACACCCTCGCGGCGGTTGAGATTGCGGATGATCTCGAAGATCTCCTCCACCAGCATCGGCGCGAGGCCCATCGACGGTTCGTCGAGCAGCATCAGCGTCGGGCGGGTCATCAGCGCGCGGCCAATGGCGATCATCTGCTGCTCGCCGCCGGAATTCAGCCCCGCCGCCTGCCGGCGGCGCTGCTTGAGGCGCGGGAACCACGTGTAGACCCGGTCCAGATCGTCGGCCAGCGCGCGCCGCGACGGATGGTGCGCGAAGCCGCCGGCGACGATGTTCTCCTCCACCGTCAGATGGGCGAAGCAACGCCGCCCCTCCAGCACCTGCACGATGCCGCGGCGCACCAGCCGGGCGGCGTCCGCGTGAGTGATGTCCTCGCCACGAAAGCGGATCTCGCCGTGCACCACGCGGCCACGTTCGGCGCGCACCAGCGAGGAGATCGCCTTCAGCGTCGTCGTCTTGCCGGCGCCGTTGGCACCCAGCAAGGCAACGATCGTGCCCTCGTTCACCCGCAGTGTGACACCGCGCAACGCCAGGATAGATTGGCCATAAATGACGTGGACGTCATCGACGGCGAGGATTGGTGCAGCCGTGCTCATGGCGGAAGTTCTCGCTGTACGCGACGTGGTGGCGGTATCCGGCGCCGTCCTCGCGGACGGCGCCGGGCGGGCTGGTCAGTTGATCAGCGCATCCTCGCTGGTGCGCGGCGTGATGCCCTTTTCCTTGGCATAGTCAAGCGCCTTCTGCTCCAGCACGTCGTGGAACAGCGCGCGGTCGCCGTCGATCCAGCCGGTCAGCGGCTTCCATTCGGTCCCCGTCCATTGCTGGATCTTCGCCGAACCGCCACCGACATGGTCGAGCCACGTCACCTTGATGGGACTCACCAGCCCGGTCGCGCCGATCTCCTCGATCCGCGCCGGCGTCAGATCGAGATGCTCCAGCGCCCACTGGCCTTCGTCGGTATTCAGCGGCCGATGGCCGAACTTCGCCTGCCCGGTACGGAACGCCTCGACCGCGAGGATGCCCTCGATGACGCCGAAGTTGTAGTAGACAGTGCCGAACTTCGAGGTGTCCTTGAGGTCGCTCTTGCCGGTATCGATGATGGTCTTCTTGATCTCCTGCAGGATCTTGTAGTCGGTGCCGGGCGGAAACACCGAGACGGCGAGGTAGCCCTTGGCCACGGCGCCGGCCGGCCGCGTGTCGTCCTCCGATCCGCTCCAGATGTCGCCGATGATGTGGTCAACCGGGAAGCCGACACGGGCCGCGGTCTTGATCGCCACCGGGTTCATCACGCCCCAGCCGCGCAGGAACACCCAGTCGGCATTGGCCTGCTTGATCTGCTGCCATTGCGTCTGTTGCTGCTCGCCGGGATGCGGCACCGGGATCTGGATATCCTCGAAGCCGTATTTTTCCGACAGAATTCTCAGCGGTTCGATGGTGTCGCGGCCATAGCCGGAGTCGTGGTACAGCGTCGCGATCTTGACCCCCTTCAGCTTGTCGAGGCCGCCGGCACGCTGGGCGATATATTGCACCACCACCGATGCTTCGCTCCAGTAGTCGAGCACCAGCGGGAACGAGTACGGGAACACGCGGCCCTCGAACGCGTGCGCCTGCCCGCCGCCGGGGCCGAACACCGGCACGCGGTCCTGGCGCGCCTTGTCCAGCAGCGCCGCGTCGAGGCCACTGGAGTGCGGCTGGAAGATCGCCGTTGGTGCGCCCTCGTAGCCGCGCTTGAAGCGCTCATAGCATTCGATGCCGCGCTCGATGCTGTAGGCGGTCTCGCATTCCGGGGTGTAGATCTTCACACCGTTGACGCCGCCCTGCACCTCGTTGACGTAGCGGATGTAGTCCTGCAGGCCGCCCAGGAACGGAATGCCGGACGGCGCATACGGGCCGGTCCGATAGGTCAGCACCGGATAGAGCTGTTCGCCTTCATGCGCCCCGGCGGCGGGTGCCGGACCCGAGCCGAAGACGAGCATCGCCGCGAGTGCGACGGCCATCGCCGCACCCCATCGTCTTGCAGTCATGATCTGTGTCCTCTCTTCGTTGCAGCCTATCCAGGCCGGCCGCGCGCGTCGGCGCGGTGCGGCCGATTCACGCGCGCAGCGGCCACACGGCCCATCGCGCTCGTATCCCGCGCAGCAGTTGCGCCAAACCGTCCGGCTCCCTGATCAACAGCACCACGATGGTCAGGCCAAACAGCACGTGTTCGAAATTGATGAGGAAGCCGTTGTCGAACAGGGTCGACAGATCGAGCAGCTCGACCAACCGGGTGAGGAAGATCGGCGTCAGCACGATGAAGGCGGCGCCGAGAAAGTTGCCGAACAGACTGGCCGAACCGCCAATCAGTACGATGAACAGAACCTCGAAAGACTTGTCGAGGTCGAAGGAATGCGCGTCGCTGGTGCCGAGATAGGCGAAGGCAAACAACGCGCCCGCAACGCCGGCGTAGAACGCGCTGATCGCGTAGGCGAGCAGCTTGCGCGAAGCGATCGGGATGCCGATCACCGCCGCCGCCTTGTCCATGTCGCGGATCGCCATCCAATCGCGCCCGATACGGCTGCGCACGAGGTTGGTGGCAAGCCAGTACAGAAGGACCGTGGTGACCACGACCAGCAGGTAACGTCCGGGGGCCGGGCGCAGATCGATGCCGAAGATCTCCAGGCGCGGCGCGGAGATGGTCAGCGTGAGACTGTGGTTGGAAAACCAGGCGAAGTTGGTGAACAGCCACTCGAAGAAGAACTGCGCACCCAGCGTCGAGGCGGCGAGATAGAAACCCTTGATGCGCAGGCTGGGCAGCCCGAAGAACAGGCCTGCCACGCCGGCGACCACCCCGGCCACGACCAGCGTGAACGGCAGCGGCAGCCAAGCCGCGCGCAGCAGCAGGTTGTAGGCGGTGAACGCGCCGATCGACATGAAGGCGGCGCTGCCGAGCGAGACAAGCCCGGCGTAACCCATCAGCAGATTCAGCCCGATGCCGGCCAGCCCCATCGTGATCGTCGGGATCAGGATGGAGTTCAGCCAGTACTCGTCAGCGAACGCCGGCAGCAGCAGCACCGCGCCACCGGCCAGGACCGCGAGCGGGCGCAGCGCGCTGCGTGGCAACGAGATGGTTTTCTGTGCAACGGCGGGCGCCGTGGTGGACGACATCAGACCCTCTCGATGGTGCGGTCGCCGAACAGCCCCGACGGTCGGATCAGCAGGAAGCCGACCGCCAGGATGTAGGCGAACCAGTTGGAGACGGCGCCGTTGACCAGCGGCCCGATATAGATGTCGGCAAGGCTTTCCGTGGCGCCGACCAGCAGCCCGCCGACGATGGCGCCGGCGATGGACGAAAAGCCGCCGATGATCAGTACCGGCATCGCCTTCAGCACGATCATGGTCAGCGAGAACTGCACGCCCTGGCGCGCGCCCCACAGCAGTCCGGCGATCAGCGCCACCACGCCCGACACGCTCCAGACGATGCGCCAGATCACCGGCAGACGGATGCCGATCGACTGCGCGGCCAACGTGTCATCGGCCACGGCGCGCAGCGAGATGCCGATGCGGGTGCGGTCGAACACCACCGACAGCACCACCACCAGGCCGATCGCCACGGCCGACGCGAACAGGTCGAACTGGCTGAGTTGCAGGCCGGCGAAGCTGAGCGGCAAATCGTCGATGCCGAGGTCGAGCTGGTGCACGTCAGTGCCCATCAGCAGTTGCGCCAGGCCCTCAATGACGTAGCTGAGGCCGAGTGTCGCCATGAACAGCGTCAGCGGGCTGCGGTCGGCCAGCGGGCGCAGCACCAGCCGCTCGATCAGCACGGCGCCGACCACCATCACCGCGACCGTCGCCAGGAACGCCGCCCAGAACGGCACGCCATGTTCAGTCAGGGTCACGAATGTCAGTGCCGCGAACAGCACCATCGAGCCCTGGGCGAAATTGAACACGCCGGAGGCCTTGTAGATCAGCACGAAGCCGATCGCGACCATCGCGTACATGATGCCGGCCAGCAGGCCCGAGGTCAGGATGGTCAGGAAATACTGCATCGCGCCCTCAGTGCCTGGTGCCGAGATAGGCGGCGATCACATCGGGATTGTCGCGCACCTGCGCCGGCGTGCCGTCGCCGACCTTGCGGCCGTAGTCGAGCACCACGACGTGATCGGAGACATTCATCACCACGCCGATGTCGTGCTCGATCAGCAGCACCGTCACGCCGAGGTCGCGGTTGATGTCGAAGACGAATCGCGACATCTCGGCCTTCTCGGCGTCGTTCATGCCGGCCATCGGTTCGTCCAGCAGAATGAACGCCGGCCGCGAGACCAGCGCGCGGCCGAGTTCGACGCGTTTCTGCAAGCCGTACGGCAGTTGTCCCACGATGGCGTCGCGGTACGCATCAATGTGCAGGAAGCCCAGTACGTCCTCGGCGCGCTCGCGGAACGCCCGCTCCTCGCGGCGGGCGGTTGGCAGTTGCAGCAGGTGGCTCGCCACGCTGGCGCGGCCGTGGCGCGACAGGCCGGTCAGCACGTTCTCCAGCACGCTGAGGTTGCGGAACAGCGCGTTGTTCTGGAACGTGCGGGCGATGCCCAGCATCGCGGCCTGGTGGGCCCGTAGGCGTCGGTAGGTTTGCCCGTCGAACACGATGGTGCCTGAGTCCGGCCAGTAGACGCCGTTGACCAGATTGAGCAGCGAACTTTTGCCGGCGCCGTTCGGGCCGATCAGAGAGCAGATCTCGCCGCGCTTGATATCGAAGCTCAGCGCGGTGAGGGCATGGATGCCGCGAAACGACAGCGAGACGTCGCGCACGCTCAGCAGCGCATCCGGGAGGCTGGCGCCGGTCATGCGTAGGCGAGCCCGTGGGGTGCCGCCCGCGCGGCATCGGCGGCCGGCGGCGATGCATAGGAGCGCGTGATGCCGAGCGCGGCAAACAGGTCGTCGGCGGCTTCCTGCCCGTCTGCGCCCACCACGATCAGCTCGCGCAGGCGCGCCAGCCCGTACGGCCGCCGCAGGCGCCGCAGCAGCCAGCGCTGCGGCCAACCGGCCCGTCCGCCGCGCCCTGCCTCCAGGGCGGCGCGGGTGAGGCGCGCGGCCACGCCCGGGCCGGTGGGCAGGCGCGCCGCCAGGTCGGCCGACAATGCAGCTTGATGCGGCGGCGACACCGCGGCCGCGACAGGCTGGGTTTCGCGGCGGTCGCGATGCGCGGCGAGGCGGCTTTCCGGAAAGGCGATGGCCCGGCCGGACGCGGCCGCCTGCAGGATGTAGGACAACCCATCCGCCCAGTCGGTCGCTTCCTCGATCCACAGCACGTCGGATGAATTCCGCGCCGGCACGCCGCCGGCGGCGCCGAGCAGGTCGCCCGCCGGCGTGAACCCGGCACTGCCCGGATGCCCCCACGGAAGCTGCGCATCCAACACCAGCGGGGCTGCAAGCGCCGCCCGGTCGAGCGCCGCGCGCCAGGGGCCGACCTGGTTGCGCTGACCCAGGAACACCAGGGCGGGGCGGTGCTTCGCCACCCATTCGGCAAGGGCCACGCGGCCCAGTTGTGTCGGCACCGTCCGTACGTCAGCCCCCAGATGCGTGGCGGCGATGGCGACCAGCGCGAGGGTGGGCGCGTATTCGCCGCTGACCGCGACCACCGAGCCGGCGCCGACCCCGCGCGAGCGCAACGCCTCGCCGAGTTGGTCGGCCTGGGCAAGCACCTCCGCCCATGACCACGCAAGCCACACGCCGCGCCGCTTGTGGCGCAGCGCTTCGGCCTGTGGGCGACGCGCCGCGGTGGCGAGCAGTTCGGCCACGGAGAGGCGCAGATTGCTGCTGGCAGGCATCACGGCACCTCAGGCCGGTACGCGGTCGATGGGTACGGTGGCAGGCTGCCGCAGCCAGTGCCGGTAGCCGGCACCTGCGTGCGGTGTCTCCAGATGTGGCCCACGGCCAAACAGTTTCTCGCGCAATGTGCCGGGGGCGTATTCCTGCTTGTAGACGCCCCGGCGCTGCAGTTCCGGCACCAGCAGGTCGACGATGTCCGCGAAGGTTTCCGGCGTCACCGCGTAGGCAAGGTTGAAGCCGTCGATATCGGTTTCGTCGATCCAGGCCTGCAGTTCGTCGGCCACCCGCTCTGGCGAGCCGACGACCACCGGCCCCAGCCCGCCGATGCCGCCGAACTCGGCCAGTTCGCGCACCGTCCACACCCGGTCGGGATCGGCCGAGGTCAAGGCTTCCGTTGCCGACTGGATGGAGTCGTTCTTGATGTACTTGATCGGCTCGTCGAGGTCGTATTCGGCGAAATCGATGCCGGTCCAGCCGGCCATCAGCGCCAGCGCGCCCTCGTGGCTGATGTAGCTGCGGTACTCGGCGTATTTCGCTTCCGCCTCGGCGTCCGTGCGGCCGACGATCACCGTCAGCAAGGTGAAGATGAGGATGTCGGAGGCGGCGCGGCCCTGTTCGCGCACCCCGCGGCGCAGTTCCGCCACCCGCGGCGCCAGCACGCGCTTGGTGGGGGCGGCGATGAAGACGCATTCCGCGTGCGCCGCCGCGAAGGCGCGGCCCTTGGCGGAGGCGCCGGCCTGGTACAGCAGTGGCGTGCGCTGCGGCGACGGCTCGCTCAGATGCACCGCATCGACGTGAAAATATTCGCCGTCGTGATGGACCTTATGGACCTTCTCGGGATGGGTGAAAATGACGGAGGCGCGGTCGCGCACCACGGCGTCGTGTTCCCAACTGCCCTCCCACAACTTGTACATGACCTGCATGTACTCGTCGCCGATGGCGTAGCGGGTGTCGTGGCTGGTCTGGTCGGTGCCGCTGACACCCTTGGCGGCGCTGTTCAGATAGCCGGTGACGATGTTCCAGCCGACGCGCCCGCCGGTCAGGTGGTCCAGGCTCGACATGCGGCGGGCGAACGGGTACGGCGGCTCGAACGACAGCGTGCAGGTCACGCCGAAGCCCAGGTGTTCGGTGACCATCGCCATTGCCGGCACCAGCAGGCACGGGTCGTTGACCGGGATCTGCGTGCTGTTGCGCAATGCCGCGTCGACGTTGCCGCCGTAGACGTCGTAGACACCCAGCACGTCGGCGATGAACAGGCCGTCGAACTTGCCCCGCTCCAGGATGCGGGCAACATCCGTCCAGTATTTGAGGCTTTTGTACTCGGCCGACCGGTCGCGTGGATGGCGCCACAGCCCTGGCGACTGGTGGCCGACGCAGTTCATGTCGAACGCGTTCAGGCGGATCTGTCGTGGCACGGCGATTATCCCCGAGGCGCTTCATGCAAATTCAATGCGTGGGTTCCATTATCGTACTATATGGAGCACGTAAATAGGGCATTTACGTATTATAATAGTGCTATATGGACGGCGGACTGGCACCGGCGGTCGGGGAGGTAATTTGGCGCGGACTGGAGCTCGATCGTCGGCGCGACGCCGGCGCTGCCGTCACTGGATCCGGAAGGCGCGGTACCGGATGGAGAACTGGCGGGAGCACGACGCCGCGTTGCGCGACCGCGGCAGCCTGACGGCGTGGGTGACGCCGGCTGGCCCGGTCAAGGTGCTGATCGACAGCGCCGGCCTGAAGGTTTTCGGTGTCGGCAAATGGCGACCGCGACCGGCGAACCTGGCGCCAGCTGCACCTGGCCATCGATCCGGACACCGGCGAGGTTCTCGCCTCCGCCTTGACCAGTACCGAGCTGAGGGGACAGAAGGGTAAGGGACCCGAATAAGCCCGGACGTCCGCGGAACGGTGGTGGAGCTGAGGGGAATCGAACCCCTGACCTCCTCATTGCGAACGAGGCGCTCTCCCAACTGAGCTACAGCCCCGTCCCGCGTCGCATCCGCAGCCGGGCTTGGCCGGCCGCAGGCGGCGGACATCGCGTACGCAGGGGGGCAAGTCAAGCGGCGGTTTGCGCCGCTCCGATACCGGTTTGCTGCCCTGCGACCCCGTCGGGGCAGGCCGCACCCGCGGCGCCGCGCCGCCATCGAAGCCGCGCAGTCCCGTTGCGCACGGGTCCCCGTTGCGGTCGGATTTGGCCGCCTGTAGGGTCCGCCGTCCTTGCAGGAGCGTGACGTGCTGACGATCATCTTCAATATCGCCGAGGAACTCCTCAGCCTTTATCGCTGGGCCGTGATCCTGGCGGCGGTGTTCAGCATGCTGGTGTCGTTCGGCGTGCTGGACACGCGTAACCGGCTGGTCTGGACCATCGGCGACTTTCTCTATCGCGTCACCGAGCCCGCATTGCGGCCGATCCGCCGCTTCGTGCCGTCGATCGGCAATATCGATATCAGCCCGGTAATCCTGATCGTGATTCTCTGGGCGCTGCAGGAAGCCCTGCAGCGGATCTACTTCGCGATCGTGACGGGGTCGCTGCAGGGATTGCTGTTCTGATGGCGTTCTGGCGCGTGGCGCCGGAGGCCGTGCTGGTGATGGTCAAAGTGCAACCGAAGTCACGCCGGCCGGGCATCCAGGGGCGCGCGCCGGCGCCGGATGGCGAGCGGCTGCGGATCGGCGTTTCGGCAGCGGCGGAGGACGGGCGGGCGAATCGCGCCGCCTGTGCCACGCTGGCGCGGGTGCTGGATGTCCCGGCCGCATCCGTCGCGGTCGCGGCTGGCGCCACCTCGCGCGACAAGACTCTTCGCGTTTCCGGCGACCCGGAGCGCCTGGTGACTCGGCTGGAGGCGCTATGACGGCAAAGATCATCGACGGCAAGCAGGTGGCGGCGGCGCTGCGCGAGTCCGTCGCTGTCCGCACCGCGGCGCTGTCCTACCGCCCCGGGCTTGCCGTGGTGCTGGTGGGGGAGGACCCGGCCAGCACGGTCTACGTCCGCAACAAGGATCGCGCCGCCAACGCCGCCGGCATTGCCGCCCGCACGCTGCGCCTGCCGGCGGAGACCAGCCAGGGCGCTCTGCTCGCCACCATCGCCGGCCTGAACGCGGATGCCGCGGTGGACGGCATTCTGGTGCAGTTGCCGCTGCCCGAGCATATCAGTGCGCGCGCGGTGATCGAGGCGATCGACCCGGCCAAGGACGTGGACGGGTTCCACCCGGTCAATGTCGGCCGGCTGCATGACGGCACGGCCGCGCTGGTGCCGTGCACGCCGCTCGGCGTGATGAAACTGCTGGCCGAGGCGGGCGTGGCGCTGCGCGGCGCGCGGGCGCTGGTGCTGGGCCGTTCGGCGATCGTCGGCAAGCCGGTGGCGGCGCTGCTGACCGCGGCGGATGCCACCGTCACCATCGCCCATTCCCGCACCCGCGACCTCGCCGCCGAGTGCCGCCGCGCGGACGTGCTGGTGGCCGCCGTCGGCCGGGCGGAGATGGTGCGTGGCGACTGGATTGCTCCGGCGGCGGTGGTGATCGACGTCGGTATCAACCGGCTGCCGGACGGGCGGCTGGTCGGCGACGTGGCCTACGCGGAGGCGGCGGCGGTTGCCGGCGCGATCACGCCGGTGCCGGGCGGCGTGGGGCCGATGACCATTGCGTGTCTGCTGGAAAACACGGTCAAGGCGGCGGTGGCGCGCAGGGGCGGCTGACGCTACTCCGCCGCCGCCTTCGCCCTTCTGCTCTCCGTCCTCAACTGCCCGCACGCTGCCAGAATGTCCCGCCCCCGCGGCGTGCGGACCGGCGAGGAAAACCCCGCGTCCATCACGATTTTGGCAAACCGGTCGATCGCGGCCGGCGTGCTGGTCTCGTACGGGCTGCCGGGCCAGGGGTTGAACGGGATCAGGTTCACCTTCGCCGGAATGCCGGCGATCAGGCGGATCAGTTCGTTTGCATCGGCCTGCGTGTCGTTGATGCCCTTCAGCATCACGTATTCGAAGGTGATCCGCCGCGCGTTGCTCGCCGCCGGGTAGCGGCGGCAGGCGGCGATCAACTCGGCGATCGGGTATTTGCGGTTGAGCGGTACAATCTCGTCGCGCAGTTCGTCGCGCACCGCGTGCAGCGACACCGCGAGGTTCACGCCGAGTTCCGCGCCGGCCCGGTCCATCATCGGCACCACGCCGGAGGTGGACAGCGTGATGCGCCGGCGCGACAGCGCGATGCCTTCGCCGTCCATGACGATGGTCATCGCCTTGGCCACGTTCTCGTAATTGTACAGCGGCTCGCCCATGCCCATCAGCACGATGGTGGAGAGCAGGCGCGGCGTCTCTCCGCGTGGGCTCGGCCATTCGCCGTAGCTGTCGCGCGCGGCCATGAACTGGCCAACGATCTCGGCCGCGCCGAGGTTGCGCACCAGGGTCTGCGTGCCGGTGTGGCAGAACCGGCAGGAGAGGGTGCAGCCGACCTGGGAGGAAATGCAGACCGCGCCGCGGTCCTCCTGCCGGTCCGGGATGTAGACGGTTTCCGCCTCCTGCCCGTCGCGAAACCGGAACAGGAATTTTCGCGTCGCATCCTCGCTGGTCTGCACCACCGCGGCTTCGGGCCGCCCGACCACGAACTGCTCGGCGAGTTTCGCCTGCAGCGGCTTCGCGATGGTCGACATGCGTGAGAAATCGGTCTCGCCCCGATTGTAAATCCAGTGCCAGAGCTGTTTGGCGCGAAACGGCGCTTCGCCGATCGCCGCCAATTCGGCCAGCAGTTCGGCCCGCGACAGCCCGACGAGATCGCGCCGCCCGTCCGCCAGCCGCGCCGGCGGCGGGGCGAAGCGCGCGGTTTTCGCCAGGATGCGCGCGCGTTCGGCGTCCGTCAGGTCGAGGGCTGCGCTCACGGGGTGGCCTTGCCCGCCGGGCATGCCTTCACGATCGCGGCGTAGGCGGCGTTGAAGCCCTTGAGGCTGAACGTGTCCGCGACCTGGGCGTTCTTCGGTGCCGGCGAGGTCGCGACCACCTGCCGGCTCTTCAGGAAGGCCTGCACCGTCGCATGCCCGTCGCGGGCGAACGCGGAGCGCTGGGCGGTGTAGAAGTCGACCGCCGGCTGGGTGTCGATCGCCACCGCCACGGCGGCGTTGGCCGCGTAGGTGAAGCCGGCGCTGATCGCCACCGCATCGCGCCCGCCGGTGCGTTCGGTGACGGTCAGCACCACGTCGCCACGGCCGCTGAGCGCCGGGGTCGAGGAGAGCGCGCGGGTGAACGCATAGCAGACGGTCTGCCCCGCCTCCCGGTTGGTCGCGGCCGTCCAGTCCTCGAACTTGCCGATCGCCTTCGGGCCGGCCGGCTTGGTGGTTTTCGCTGGCGCCTTGACGGTCTGCGCCGACGCCGGCGCGACCAGGGCCGGCACGCCGAGGAGAGCGACCAGGGCGAGGCAAAGGACAGGAAAACGGGGGAATGCGCGCATGGGCTGAGACATACGGTTAGGGTCCGCGGCGAACAAGCGCGCGGGCATCATGTCTCGGTATCGTCTGCATGGGCATCGGCCTCCGTGTGGTCGTACCAGGTTGGCTTGTGGCGGCGGAAGACCGGGGCGCCGTGGCTGGTGGCCGGCGGCGGCGGGCTGGCCCCGCCGCTGGCCACGGGGCGCTCGGCGAAGCGCCCATGCTGGAGCATCCGGTCATAAAGCACCAATGCGCCAGCAACGGCGAGGTTCAGCGCGAAACGCGTGGGAATGCGCACCACGTGCCGGCAGCGTGCCAGCGTCGCCGGGGAGAGGCCGGAGCGTTCCGGGCCCAGCACGTAGGCGGCACTCAGCGGGTGGCGGAAGCTGGGCAGTTCGATCGCCGCGTCGAGCAATTCGACGCCGACGAGTTCGCACCGCTCCGGCAGGCTGAGGTCCTCCGGCGCACCAAAACGCCATAGCGGGACGTGGCTCGGTGCGTCGGCGGTGTCGGCGGCGCGGGAGGCGCGGGCGTCGAACCCGGCACCGATGGTGAAGCAGAACGAGGCGCCGAACGCGTGCGCGGTGCGCAGCAGGGCGCCCACATTGGCGGACTTGGAGACGCCCTCCACCCCGATGCCGAAATAGCCACGCGGTCTCGCCGGATGCATGGCGCTGGTCTATGCCGCCGGCCATGACCGACGCAACGCGCGAACCGCAGGTGCGAACGGTGGCTGCCCCGTCATGCATGGCAGAAAGGCGCCATGCCTCGCTTTCGCGGGTGTAGAATTTCCTATATGACGCGCAGCTCCGTCATAACGGAATGGGTGTGTCATGCAGGCCAAGGTCAAGACGAAGGGGACGGCGCAGCCGCTGGTCGTCACCGCCAACCGCCTGCGCGACGGCCGCGTGGTCTGGCTGGCCGAGGGCGGGCGCTGGGCCGAGCGCGTGGCCGAAGCCGAGGTGTTTGCGGGTGAGGCGGCGGAAGGCGGGCTGGCGGTGGCCGCCGAGGCGGAGGGCCAACAGATCATCGTTGGGTCCTATGTGACCGAGGTGACGGTCGGCGCCGGTGGCCCGGTGCCGGTGCGCGCCCGCGAAAAGTTCCGGGCGGACGGGCCGAGCATCGCCGCCGGCCCGATCGCGGCCTGAGCGCAGGGCAAGGACAGACCCGTATGGACATCGTCGAGAGCCATGTCGGCTTGCCTGCGGGCACCGCGACGCGCGCCGGGATCTACCATTACGACGAGTATGATCGGCAGTTCCTCCGCGAACGTGTCGCCGAATTCCGCGGGCAGGTGGAGCGGCGGCTGGAAGGCGCGCTGTCCGAGGACGAGTTCAAGCCGCTGCGCCTGATGAACGGCCTGTATCTGCAGTTGCATGCCTACATGCTGCGCTGCGCCGTGCCGTATGGCGTGCTGAGTTCCGCCCAGTTGCGGCAGTTGGCGCATATCGCACGCACCTACGACCGTGGTTTCGGCCACTTCACCACGCGCCAAAACCTTCAGTTCAACTGGATCAAGCTGGAGGAGGCGCCGGACGCGCTGGCGGCGCTGGCCGAGGCCGACCTGCACGCCTTGCAGACCAGCGGCAACTGCATCCGCAACGTCACCACCGACGAGTTCGCCGGCGCCGCCGCCGACGAGGTGGTGGACCCCCGGGTCTACGCCGAAATCCTGCGCCAATGGTCGACGCTGCACCCCGAATTCAGCTACCTGCCGCGAAAATTCAAGATCGCCATCACCGGCGCGCCGAACGACCGCGCGGCGATCCAGGTGCACGACATCGGCCTGCTGGCCAAGCGCGGCCCGGGCGGCGAGACCGGCTTCGAGGTGTGGGTCGGCGGCGGGCTCGGCCGCGTGCCGATCATTGGCACGAAGCTGCGCGACTGGCTACCCGAGGTCGATTTCCTGTCCTACATGGAAGCCGTGCTGCGGGTGTACAACGCGCTCGGCGGGCGGGAGAACATCCACAAGGCGCGCGTCAAGATTCTGGTGCGCGACGTTGGCGCCGAACGCTTCACCGCGATGGTCGAGCAGGAATTTTCGATCCTGCCGCGTCAGAAATTCCGCCTCGATCCGGCGGTTGTGGCGGCGATCCGCGCGCATTTCGCGCCGCCGCCGTTCGAGGCACTGCCGCATGCCGCCGACACGCTGGCGGGGCAGGTCGCCGCCGATGCCGCGTTCGCCGACTGGGTCGCGCACAACACGCATCCGCACCAGCAACACGGCTATATCTCCGCTGTCATCTCGCTCAAGCCTATCGGCGGTATTCCCGGTGACGCAACGGCGGAACAGATGGACGCGGTCGCCGACCTCGCCGACCGGTTCTCCTTCGACGAAATCCGTGTCACGCATGTGCAGAATCTTGTTCTTCCGCATGTCCGGCAGGACGAATTGCACGACGTCTGGCGTGCGCTGGATGCGCTCGGTCTCGCCACGCCGAACATCGGCACGGTGACCGACATCATCGCCTGCCCCGGCCTCGACTACTGCGCGCTCGCCAATGCCCGCGCGATCCCGGTGGCGCAGCTTCTCTCCGAGCGTTTTTCCGACCTGCGCCGGCAATACGACATCGGCCCGCTGAGCCTGAACATTTCCGGCTGCATCAATGCCTGTGGCCACCACCATGTCGGCGCCATTGGCATTCTGGGGGTCGATAAGAAGGGCGAGGAGTACTACCAGATCACGCTCGGCGGCTCCTCCGGCAACGACGCGGCCATCGGCGAGATCGTCGGCCCGGCCGTGCCGTACGACGCCGTGGTGGACGCGGTGGAGACGATCGTCCGCACCTATGTGTCGCTGCGCACGTCCGGAGAGACATTCCTGGCCGCCTATCGCCGCGTCGGCATGGCCCCGTTCAAGGACGCCCTCTATGCCGCTGCTTGAGCACGGCCGGCCGGTCGAAGACCGTTTTGTCGCGGTTGCCGACGACGCGCCGCTGCCGGCTGACGCGCCGGCGCTGATCCCGTTTGCCCGGCTGCAACGCGACGCGGCGGCGCTGGCCGGCCGCAACGCGGAGCTGGGCGTCCAGGTCGGCTCGGCCGCCCATCCGGAGGACCTCGCGCCGTTCCTCGATCGCGTGTCCCTGGTGGTGGTCGAATTCCCCAAATTCCGCGACGGCCGCGGCTTCACCTTCGCCCGCACCCTGCGCGAGCGGTACGGGTTTGCAGGAGAACTCCGCGCCGTCGGCCACATTCTGCCGGACCAGTATTCCTTTCTTGTCCGCTGCGGGTTCAACGACGTCGTGGTGCCGGAGGGCGCCGACCTCGGCGTCTGGGGCGCGGCGCTGGGGCGGTTCCACGTGGCGTATCAGGCCGGTGCGGATGGCGCCCCGACCGTTTCGGGGCTGCGCCGGCATCTGGCGTTGGCCGAGGCGGCCGCGGAGTAGATCGCGGCCGTTTGGGGCCGTGGGGCGGCAAGGCGGGCACGCCGCAAAGCCTGTGCATCAGAACATCGTGCGCAGGTATGGAGTGACGGGGCAGGATACGGTAGGATCTCGCCATGTGGCGTCTTCTGTTCGTCTTTTTGCTTGCCTCCTGCTCGCACGAATCGGCCGGCCCCTGCCAGTTGCAGCCTGTGGCAGACCTTCCCGTGACGCTGGACCATAACAGCATCGAAGTGACCGGGCTCGTGAAGGGCACCGAGACCAGTCTCATCATCGACACGGGGGCGGAGCGCACGCTGCTGACGAACAGCACGGTGACATACCTGCTGCTGCCGCGCAGCAAACTCTCGGCGACACGGCTGGTCGGGGTCGGCGGCGCGGTCTCCAACGCGGATGCGTTCGCTGACCTCGACCTCGGCCACGCATCGTTCAATCAGCGACTGGCGGTGGCCGATATCCCGAGGGTCGGCGGCCTGGTCGGCGGCGACATGCTGAGCGACTACGACGTCGAATTCGACCTGCCCGATCACCGGTTCCGGCTGTGGCGCGCATCCGGTTGCGGCGCGGCCGACCTGCCCTGGCATGGGCCGCGCGCGACGGTTCCGATCCAGGTCACCGATGGCAAGCGGCTGCGCGTGCCGGTGACGATCGACGGCAAGCCGATCGAGGCGCTGCTGGACAGTGGCGCCAGCGTCAGCCTCCTGCAAGCCGATGCGGCGCGAGCGCTTGGCGTGACCCAGGCGGCGCTGGCCGCAGACCCGGCGCTGCTGGTGCATGGCGTGGACGGCAGCACGATCCGCCTGCCAATGCACCGGTTCGACGCACTCAGCGTCGGCGAGGAGCGGATCGGCTCCCCCAAGATCGGCATTGACGAGAACAAGCTCGAGTCGACCGAGATGCTGCTCGGGTTGGACTATCTGCGCGGTCGCAAGGTCTGGATATCCTACCGGACGGGCCAAATGTTCGTTCAACGCCCTTGAATGTTCTGATCGTTTACGCTCATCCCGAGCCGCGCTCGTTCAACGGGGCGTTGAAGGACGTCGCCGTCGAGGCGCTCCAGGCCGCGGGCCACACGGTCGTCGTCAGCGACCTCTACGCTATGGGGTTCGAAGCGGTGGTCGGCCCAGCCGACTTTCGTGGCGAGCGCGCAGATGCCGAGGTGCTCAGCATCCCACGCGAGCAGACGCGGGCCTACGAGACCGGCACCCTGGCGCCGGACATCGTCGCCGAGCAGGACAAACTGCGGCGTGCCGATCTGGTGATCCTGCAGTTTCCGCTCTGGTGGTTCGGGATGCCTGCCATTCTCAAGGGCTGGGCCGATCGCGTGCTCGCGCGGGGTTTTGCCTATGTCGCGGGGCGGAAATACGACACCGGGCTGCTGCGCGGGAAGCTCGCGATGGTCTCCGTCACCACCGGCACCTCGGCCGACACCTACGCCCCGGATGGCATCGACGGGGACATCCTGGGCATCCTGTGGCCGATCCATAACGGCCTGTTCCGCTACACCGGCTTTGATGTGCTGTCCCCGTTCGTCGCCTATATGCCCGGCCGCGTCGGGCCGGGCGACCGCGCCGCGTATCTGAGCGCCTACCGGGCGCGGCTGCTCGCGCTGGGGGACATCCCGCGGCTGTTCTTCCATCACGCGGAGGATTATGGCCAGGACGAGCGCCTGAAGCCCGGCGTGCAGGCCCGATCGGGGTTCCAGCGCAACGTCTGAGCCCGGCCCCCTGTCGGATTCGTCGCAGGTGCGCTAGAAGGCCCGCTTGACCGGAGGACCGACTTGGACACGCCAGTTCAGACCCCGGCCGCAGTGCACGGCGCCAACAGCCTGCGCACCGGCCCCGATTCCCGCGGCAAATTCGGCGGCTTCGGCGGCCGGTTCGTCGCCGAGACGCTGATGCCGCTGATCCTGGAGGTCGAGCAGGCCTACAACGCCGCCAAGGCCGACCCGGCGTTCCAGCCCGAACTCGACTACTACCTGCAACATTATGTCGGCCGCCCGAGCCCGCTGTGGTTCGCCGAACGCCTGACCAAGGTGCTCGGCGGCGCAAAGGTCTATCTCAAGCGCGAGGACCTGAACCACACCGGCGCGCACAAGATCAACTCCTGCATGGGCCAGATCCTGCTGGCCCGCCGCATGGGCAAGACGCGCATCATCGCCGAGACGGGCGCCGGCCAGCACGGCGTCGCCACCGCGACCGTGTGCGCGCTGTTCGGCCTGCCCTGCACCGTCTACATGGGCGCCACCGACGTCGCGCGGCAGGCGCCCAACGTGTTCCGCATGAAGCTGCTTGGCGCCGAGGTGAAGCCGGTGGTCTCCGGTGCCGCGACGCTCAAGGACGCGATGAACGAGGCGCTGCGCGACTGGGTCGCCAACGTGCGCGACACCTACTACCTCATCGGCACCGTCGCCGGGCCACACCCGTATCCGATGATGGTGCGCGACTTCCAGAGCGTGATCGGCGACGAATCCCGGCTGCAACTGCATGAAGCCGAAGGCAAGCTGCCGGATGTCGCGATCGCTGCGATCGGCGGCGGCTCCAACGCGATGGGCCTGTTCCATCCGTTCCTCGACGAGCCTTCGGTGAAGCTGATCGGCGTCGAAGCCGCCGGCCGGGGCCTCGACACCCACGAACATGCGGCGAGCCTGTCGCGCGGGCGGCCCGGCGTGCTGCACGGCAACCGCACCTATCTGCTGCAGGACGAGGACGGGCAGATCCAGGAAGCGCACAGCATCAGCGCCGGCCTCGACTATCCCGGCATCGGGCCGGAGCATTCCTGGCTGCACGAGGTCGGCCGCGTGGACTACGTCGCCGCGACCGACGACGAGGCGTTGGATGCGTTCCAGCTCTGCACGCGCACGGAGGGCATCATCCCGGCGCTCGAACCGGCGCACGCGCTGGCGCATGTGAAGAAGATCGCGCCGACGATGGCCGCGGACGACATCATTCTGGTGAACCTGAGTGGGCGAGGCGACAAGGACATCTTTACCGTCGCCGATCATCTGGGGGTGAAGCTGTGAGCCGCATCGCCGCCCGTTTCGCCGCGCTGCGCGCCGAAGGGCGTGGCGCGTTGATCCCGTTCCTCGAAGCCTGGGACCCGGACCCGGCAACGTCGATGGAAATCCTGCGCGGCATGCCGGCGGCCGGCGCCGATCTGATCGAGATCGGCTGCCCGTTCACCGACCCGATGGCCGACGGCCCGACGATCCAGCTCGCCGGCAAGCGCGCGCTGAAGGCGGGCGCGAAGATGGTGCACACGCTCGCGATGGTGCGCGAGTTCCGCCGCGGCGACGAGGCGACGCCGATCGTGCTGATGGGCTACCTCAACCCGATCCTGTCGTACGGCATCGAGCGGTTCTGCACCGATGCGGCGGCGGCCGGCGTCGACGGGCTGATCGTCGTCGATCTGCCGAGCGAGGAAGCCGACATGCTGGTGCCGTTCGCGACCGCGCGCGGCCTCGACATCATCCGCCTCGTAGCGCCGACCACCGATGAGCAGCGGCTGCCGAAGGTGCTCGATGGCAGCTCGGGCTTTGTCTACTACGTCAGCATCACCGGGATCACCGGCACGCGCACCGCGAGTGCTGAGGACCTTGCCGACGCAATCCCGAAAGTGCGGCAGGCGACTGATCTTCCCGTGGCCATCGGCTTCGGCGTGCGCTCGCCTGCCCAGGCCGCCGCGGCGGTGCGGGCGGCCGACGCCGCGGTTGTCGCCTCGGCCTTGATCGACACGCTCGCTGGCACGCTCGACAGCGACGGCCGTGCCGGGCCGGAAACGGTGCGGCGCGTGCTCGATCAGGTGCGCGCGCTCGCCGAAGGCGTGCGCGGGGCGCGAAAGGTGGCAGCATGAGCTGGCTCACCGAATACGTGCGGCCAAAAATCCGCACGCTGCTTGGCCGGCGCGATGTGCCGGAGAATCTGTGGATCCAGTGCCCGGCCTGCCAGCAGATGATGTTCCACACCGAGGTCGAGAAGAACCTGAAAGTGTGCACGCATTGCGGCCACCACATGCGCGCGGGCGCCGACGACCGGTTGCGCTGGACCTTTGACGAGGCGGCATTCACCCGCATCGAACTGCCGAAGGTGCCAGTCGATCCACTGCGCTTTCGCGACAGCCAGCGCTACCCGGACCGCCTGCGCGCGGCGCGGGAAAAGACGCACCACGACGATGCGCTGCTCGTGGCGCATGGCAGCATCGGTGGCCAGCGCGCCGTCGTCGCTGTCATGGACTTCGAGTTCATGGGCGGCTCGATGGGTGCCGCGGTCGGCGAGGGCATCGTCGCCGGCGCCAAGCTCGCGGTGCTGCAGGAGGCGCCGTTCATCGTCTTCACCGCATCCGGCGGCGCGCGCATGCAGGAAGGCGCCATCAGCCTGATGCAGATGCCCCGCACCACCATCGCGACGCGGCTGGTCAAGGAAGCCGGCCTGCCGTTCATCGTGGTGCTGACCGATCCAACCACCGGCGGCGTCACTGCGAGTTTCGCGATGCTGGGCGACATCCAGATCGCCGAACCCGGCGCAATGATCGGTTTTGCGGGTGCTCGTGTCATCGAGCAGACAGTCCGGGAAAAATTACCGGAAGGGTTTCAGCGCGCCGAGTATCTGCACGAGCACGGCATCCTCGACATGGTGGTCAAGCGCACCGAGCTTGCCGCGACGCTGGCGCGGCTGATCTCGCTGCTGCGCATCAAGGATCTCGCCGAGGCCGCATGAGCGACGCGCCGAAGGGCGGACGCTTCGACGCCATCGTCGCGCGGCTGCATGCGCTGCACCCGCGCGCGATCGACCTGAGCCTCGAACGGCTGGAGCGGCTGCTCGCGGCGCTCGATCATCCTGAACGGCGGCTACCGCCGGTGATCCATGTCGCCGGCACCAACGGCAAGGGCAGCACCTGTGCGTTCCTGCGCGCCTTCGGCGAAGCGGCCGGAATGCGCGTGCACGTCTACACGTCGCCGCATCTGGTGCGCTTCAACGAACGCATCCGCATCGCCGGCGCGCTGGTGGACGATTCTATTCTTGCCGACACGCTGGACGAGATCGAGCGCGTCAATGATGGCGCGCCCATCACGGTGTTCGAGGTCATCACCGCGGCTGCATTCGCGCTGTTCGCGCGCACGCCGGCCGATCTGTGCGTGCTGGAAGTCGGGCTTGGCGGGCGGCTCGACGCGACGAACGTGATTCCCCCAGCCGCCGCCGGCGCCATCACGTCCATATCTTTCGACCATCGCGATTGGCTCGGCGACAGCCTGCTGCAGATCGCGCGCGAAAAAGCCGGCATCATCAAGCCGTGCATGCGCGTGGCAACCGGCATCCAGCTTGCCGAGGTGATGGACGCGTTGCAGGCGACCGCCGACGCGTCCGGCGGCCACCTGCTCGCGCGCGGGCGCGACTGGTCCGCGGAGCGGACCGCCGCGGGGCTGCGGTTCGAAGATGCGGGCGGCACGCTCGATCTTCCCGCACCGTCGCTGCCAGGCCCACATCAGATCGACAACGCCGGCATCGCGCTCGCCGCGATGCGCGCCTCGGCGCTGCCGGTGCCGCTGGCGGCGCTGATGCACGGCATCGCGCACGCGGAATGGCCGGCGCGGCTGCAACGCCTGCGCGGCCGGCTTGCCAGATCCCTGCCGCCCGGCTGGGAACTCTGGCTCGACGGTGGGCACAACGCGGGTGCCGGCGAGATGCTCGGCGCGCATCTGGCAAGCTGGGCGGATCGTGACCTGCACATCGTCGTCGGCATGAAGCGCTCGAAGGATGCGGAGGGTTTTCTGCGTCCGCTGCTGGCGCATGCCACCACGCTATGGGCGGTCGCGGAGCCGGGGCAGCATCTGGCACAGCCTGTCGCGGACATCGTCGCAGCCTCCGGCGGTGTCGCGCGGCCGGGGCCGACGGTCGCCGAGGCGCTGGCGGCGCTGCCGCATGGCGCCACGCCCGCACGCGTGCTGATCTGCGGCAGCCTTTATCTGGCGGGCGAAGTGCTGAAGGCCGACATGGCCTGAGTCAAAAGACCAGCCGGCCGCCGACAAGCAGCAGCACGCAGGCCAGCATTGGGCGAATGACTCTGTCGGGCACGCGCACCGCCAGCATGCTGCCGACGATGATGCCGGGGATCGAGCCTGTCAGCAGCGACAGCAGCAGGTGCCAATCCACCGAGCCGATCAGCCAGTGCATTGCGCCCGCCAGCAACGTCAGCGGCACCGCGTGTGCGATGTCCGAGCCGACGATGCGTGCGATGGGCATGCGCGGATAGAGCAGGAACAGCGCCGTCACCCCAAGTGCGCCGGCGCCGACTGAGGAGAGCGTGACCAGGACGCCCAGGACTGCCCCCGTCAGGATCGTCAACCCGCCCGCATGGCGCGGGCCACCCGGGCTGAGGCGCGAACCGAAATAGGCCAGAATCCAACTGCGTCCGAGCAGTAGCGCGGCGGTGATCAGCACGGCGATGCCGAGCACGAACGACATCAGCCGGTGCGATCCGTCGCCGCCGGCACCGAGCCAGTACAGCAGCAAGCCGGTTGCGATCGTCGTCGGCGCACTGCCGGCGGCGAGCCGTCCGACCACGCGCCACTCCACCGAGCGATTGGCTCCGTGCACGGCGGTGCCGACGCTTTTGGTCACTGCGGCATACAGCAGATCAGTGCCGACGGCGATCGAAGGATGAATGCCGAACAGCAACACCAGCAATGGCGTCATCAGTGATCCGCCGCCAACGCCGGTCAGCCCGACCAACAGGCCGACGACGAATCCTGACAGCGTGTACAGCGGGTTGATTGTAGCCAACTCTGCCATGCCGGGCCCCACTCTGTCCGGTTCCGACACTGGCGCAAGCCGCCGGACGACGCAATTACGCGGGCCCAGCCTGTATCCAACGCACCTGTATCCAACGCACCTGCAAACGCAAGCCCGGCGCAGCGATGCGCGATGGCACCGCCGCGCCGGGCTTCAGGCAGGCACGCGCAGCACGATCAGATCGCGGAGGCGACCCACTCCCTCAGCACGCTCTTCGGCGCGGCGCCCACCTTGGTGGAGACCTGCTTGCCGTCCTTGAACAGGATCAGCGTCGGGATGCCGCGCACGTTGTATGCGTTCGGCGTCTGCGGGTTTTCGTCGATGTTGACCTTGGCGATGGTCAGCTTGCCGGCGTATTCGGCACCGATCTCCTCCAGTGCCGGGGCGATGGCGCGGCACGGGCCGCACCATTCCGCCCAGAAATCCACCAGCACGGCACCCTCGGCCTGCAGGACGTCGGTGGAGAAGCTTTCGTCAGTGACCGGCTTGGTGTTCGCGCTCATTGGAAAGGCCCTTCGGTAACAGGACTGTCGGGGGCAAAGGTGGGGCCATGGGCGCGCCGGATCAAGCGGAATGGTTCGGTGAAACGGCCGCCCCTGGGGCATGGCGGTCCAGCAGTTCCGGCGGCAGTGGCATCACCTGCGCCCCCGCCGTCCACACCAGCGCGCAGTGCACCGGACGGTCCGGGTGGATCGCCTGCAGCACGGCCCGGTAGCTGGCCATCTGGCGCAGATACAGCCTCGGTACCGCAGCCAGCGTTGCCGGCGGCGTGCGGTTGGTCTTGTAGTCGGCGACCAGCACCCGATCCGGCAGCACCGCGATCCGATCGACCAGCCCGCCGACGACGCTGCCGGCGATCAGGCCGGTCAACGCGACCTCGGCGCGTCCCTCGGGGCCGAACAGCGGCGCCAGATCCGGATGTGCCAGCACCGCCAGCACGTCGGCGACGATTTTTTCCGCCTCGCTCCCCTCCAGGCCATGGCCGGGCCGGTCCAGGTAGCGCCGCGCCGCGACGGCACGCCCGGCCTCCGGCAGGGCCGGCAGATGTTGCAGCAGCGAATGCACCAACTGGCCGCGCCGGAACCGCAAACCCCCGGCATCGCGCGCCGCGAGCGGTGAGGCCGCCTCCGGCACGCTGCCAAGGGCGGCGTCCTGCGGCCGGCTGGGGGCAAGCGGCACCGGCGGCGCTGGCTCCGGCGGGGGTGGCAGCGGCTGCCAGTGCGGCGCGTGGCCGGCCCAGGTGGGCGGCTCCGCCGCGCCGGCGGATGCCGCCGTCCGCTCGGCCCGCGTCGGCGCCGCCTCCTGCGGCGCGGCACGGACGAGATGCTCGCCCTCCCAGGCGTCGGGCACGGCGGCGAATGCGGCAGCCGGCGCGGCAAGCGCCTGGAAGCCGGCACGCACGAGGTTGTACCAGCATTCCGCCGGCGGCTCCCGGCGCGGCTGCCAGCCGCACACCACCAGCCGGTCCTCGGCGCGGGTCAGCGCGACGTACAGCAGGCGGTTGTGTTCCTCGGCCCGGCGATGTGCCGCCGCCTCGCGCAGCCGGTCGGCGGCGGTGCAGCGGAATTCCTTGCGTGGCGCCCAGATCGGGACGTCGGTGCCGGAGGCCGGATCGGCCGCCCAGGTCACCGGCCCGTCATCCGGCGGCATCGCGGTGGTGTCGGGCAGGATCACCAACGGCGCCTGCAGGCCTTTGGCGCCGTGCACGGTCATCACCCGCACCAGCCCGCCGGCGCCCTCGGCCTCCCGCTTTACCTCGGCCGCCGACTGGCGCAGCCAGTGGACGAAGCCTTGCAGCGACGGCGGATGCGCCTGGCCGTAGGTCAGCGCGGCGTTCAGCAACTCGTCGATCGGCTCCGCCGCCTCCGGCCCGACCCGCGCCAGCAGCCGCGCCCGCCCGCCGAGCGGCCCCAGCGCTTCGGCGAGCAGCGCGTGCGGCGGCGCGTAGTCGACGCGGGCCAGCAACGTGGCCAGCAGATGCCACGCCGCCCGCCAGTCCGGCCGCTCCGGCGCCCGCGCGCGCAGTGCCTCCCACAGCGTGCCATTGCGCAGCGCCGCAAGCTCCAGCAGCGAGTCCTGATCAAGCCCCCCCAGCGGGCTGGTCAGCACGCAGGCGAGGGAAAGATCGTCCTGCGGCAGCAGCAGCGTGTCGGCGAGTGCCAGCAGGTCGGCGACGGCGGGCTGGTCGGTCAGCACCAGCCGGTCGGGCCCGGCCACCGGCACGCCCTGCGCCTTCAGCGCCCGCACCAGGGCGCGCGCGAAGACATTGCGCCGGCGCACCAGCACCAGCACGTCGCCTGGATGCAATGGCCGGCCGCGGCTTTCCAGGATCACCGAGCCATCGGTCTGCGCCGCGATCCAGTGCGCCAGCGCCTCCGCCAGCCGCTGCGCGGCACCGCGCGCCGGCAGGTTGTCGCTCGGCACGCGCCAGGGTTCCGGCGGCTCCGGGTCCACCGAGGGCGCGAGCGGCCACAACTCCACCCGTCCGGCATGGCCGGCACGGTCGGAGACGTGGCGCAATGCCTCGCCCGGCGACACCACGCCCGCCGCCGCGAGGGGCTGCGCGAACACCGCGTCCACCAGGTCCAGCACCGGCGGCGTGGAACGAAACGAGACGTTCAGCGGCACTTCCCGCCACGTCTCCCCCGCGTCACGGACCTCCCGCCCGAAACGGTCGCGCCACTCGTCGAACTGCGCGGGGTCGGCGCCCTGGAACGAGTAGATCGACTGTTTCCGGTCGCCGACGGCGAACACGGTGCGGCGCACGTCGCGCGCGCCGCTTCCGGCAAAGAACTCGGCCGTCAAAGCGCCGGCGATCTCCCACTGCGCCGGCGCGGTGTCCTGCACCTCGTCGAGCAGCAGGTGGTCCAGGCCGCCATCCAGTTTGTAGAGCACCCAGGCCGCGCCCGGATCGACCAGCAGGCGGGACGACCGGGCGACCAGGTCGTCGTAGTCGAGCAGCGCCGAGCGCTCTTTTCGCGCCTCGTAGGCACTGGCGACCGGCGCCGCGAGGCTGGCCAGCGCCGCCGAAATCGCGGCGGTGGCGGCGGCACGCCGGGCATCCTCGACGCCCTGGATACGCGCCTGCTCGGCCTGCAACACGTCGACAAAATCCGGCCGGTCTTTCGCGAGTTTCGGGTTGATCAGCGCGCCGAGGCCGCGCGCCGCGCCGTCATCGAGCAGAAACTCGCCCCGCCACTGTGCCCAGCACTCGGCCCGCGTTTCCGCCGGCAGCGCGAGCCAGTCGAGCAGCCGCAGCGCCTTCTCGGCCACCTTGCCGGACCCGTGCTGGGCCAGCATCCGCAGCACCTGGCGCAGCGTGTCCTCGCCCCGCCACACCACCGCGCCGGCGAGCAGCGATGCCTCGTCCGGTGCGGCGCCCAGCACCCGGCCGAGTGCCGCCGCGAGTCCGTCGCCGCCGAGCGCCGCCGCCCGCGCCAGCCGTTCCGGCTCGGCGCGCAGGGTCGCGACCAGCCGGCCGAACTGCTGTTCGGTGGCCAGACCCGCCAGCGTGGCCAGATCGCGGCGGCGCTCAACGCTGTGCGCCTGCGCCAAAACGTCTTCGCGCGCCTCGCGCAACGCCACGGTGGCGTCGGCCTCGTCCACCAGCCGGAAATGCGGCGAGAGCCGGGCTTCGAGTGGGAACCGGCGCAGCAGCGATTGGCAGAAGGCGTGGATGGTGCCGATCCGCATGCCGCCCGGCAGATCCAGCACGCGGGCGAACAATTTCCGCGCGCTTTCCCGAGCCGCCGCGTTCGCCTCGATGCCGATGTCGGCGAGATCCTTTCCGAGATCCGGATCGGACAACGTGACCCACCGGCCGAGCGTCCGCTGCAACCGCACCGCCATCTCGGCGGCGGCGGCCTTGGTGAAGGTCAGGCACTGGATGCGTGCGGGGTCCGCGCCACCCAGCATCAGCCGCAGCAGCCGGTCGGTCAGCAGTTTTGTTTTTCCCGACCCCGCCGAAGCGGCGACGAACGCAGAAACGTTCGGGTCGGAGGCGACGCGCTGGGCGGCGTTGGCGGTGTCGCGGGCGGCGGTCATCGGAGGTTTCCCGGCCGCGCAACCCCCTCCCCCAACGTCCTCCCGCAAGGGGAGGGGGCTTGCCTTCTCCTCCCCTTGCGGGAGGAGGCCGGGAGGAGGGGGAGCCACCGCACCGATGTCATGTCTCCTCCCCCGCCTCGCTCCACTCCGCCCGCCGCGCCAGTTGGCCGTAGTCGGAGAAGCGCGGCGCGCGCGCGGGATGCGGGACGCTGAGATAGGCGGTTTCCGGCCGGTCGAACCATGCGATCAGGTCACTCAGGCTGGACGCCGCCGTCACCACCGCTTCGGCGATCCGCGCCTCGTCGCCCTTGAACAGCGCGCGTGCCTCGCCGGGAATGAAACCACCGGTCAGGTGCCAGTAGGTCAGCTCCGTCACCCGCCCTGCCAGCTCGGGGCCGAACCCGCCCGCCTGCGCCATCGCCGCCTCCAGCGGCAGTTGCGGCGCAAAGCCCTCATCCACCGCCTTCTGCGAGGGCGGCGCGCCGGTCTTGTAGTCGAGGATGGCGAGCCGCCCGCCGGCATACCGTTCGATCCGGTCGGCGCGCCCGCGCAACTGGAATTGCTGGTCCGGCAGCGCCCAGAGCCCCAACACTTCGGGCACGATCTGTTCGGGCGTCGCGAGGCTGCGGCGGTCGCGTTCGGTCTCGGCCACCCAATCGGCGATGCGATACAGCCGCGGGCGCCACCACTCCGTCAGCGCCGGGCGCACGCCAGCCTCGGCCAGCGCGCGTTCCATCGCCGCGCGCAGCCGGATGTCGGCGCGCACCGGCCACCCGGCGCCGACATCGGTGAGGAACAATTCGAGCCCGCGATGCACCAGCGAGCCATAGTCGATCGCGTCCGTCTCCTGCTCCAGCGGGTCGAGCGGGCGCAGCCTCAGGACATGCCGCGCATAGACGGCAAACGGGTCGGCGAGCAGCGTCTCGATCTCGGTCACGCTCAGGCTGCGCGGGCGCAGCCCGAGCGGCGGGCGCGGCTGCGGGCGGGCGGCGGGTTGCAGCCGTGTGGGCCGGTCCAGCGCGCGCGCCCACTCGGTCGCCGGGTGCGCGGGCAAGGTCAGCGTCTGCCCGCCCAGGAACGCATCGAGCCGCGCCAGCCAGCGCGAGGGCACGGCCGGCGCGCCGTCGCGCCGCCGCGGGCAGGACAGCACGGCGACCGGCGCGGCGCAGGCGGCCGAGACGAAATCATGCGCCGCGAGGCCGACCCGTTCCTCCGGGCTCGGCAGGTTTGCGGCTTTGCGCATCGGCCGGCTCAGCCACGGGCCGGGGTCGGTGGCGGGCGGCCAGATTGTTTCGGCCAGCCCGCCGAGCACCACCACGTCCACGCTTTGCAGCCGCGCTTCCAGCAGGCCCCAGATGAACACGCGCGGGTGCTCGGCCACCGCATCGCGGTCGCGCAGCGCCCGGCGGCTGCGCACCGCCTCGCCGCCCAGCAGCGCATCGAGCAGGCCGGGCAGGGCGCTGGGCGGCTGGTCCGGCAGGCGGGCGAGCGCGTCGAGCGCCTCGGCCAGCAGCGCGGCCAGCGCCTCGCCTTCCTCGTGCGCCCACAGGCGGGCGGGGCCGGGGTCCGCGTCGGTGGTCGCCAGCGCCTCGGCGGCTTCGATCAGTGCGGCCAGCGCGTCCACGGGGGCGACCGAGGCGGCCGCCGCGATCCGTAATGCGGGGGCCAGGGCTGCCTCCAACCGGTCGAGCAACGCGCGGGCGGTCGCCGGAGGATGCCGCGCGTCGTCCAGCCGGGCGCGCAGGCCCGTCAGGCCGGGTGGCGGCCGCGGGCCGCGCAGCGCCGCACCTTCAAAATCGCGGGCAGCGGCGCGGCAGGCGGCGGGGGAGAGGCCGGCGGCGGCGAGCGGGTGTTTCAGCAGCGCCAGCAGCGCCACCGGCGCCAGCCGCTCGTCCACGGCGCGGGCCAGCAGCCGCAGGAACACGGCGGGCGGGGTTTCCGCCAGCTTCTCGCCGGCGCTGTCGTCGGCCACCACGCCCCAACGCAACAGTTCGGCCGCCACCCGCACGGCGAGCGTACGGTCAGGCGTGACCAGCGCGGCGCGGGTCTCCGGGGTTTCCAGGGCGTCGCGGAGAATCATCGCGATGGCGACGGCCTCCTCCTGCGCGTCGGCCGGTTGCAAGCGATACAGCCCGGTCAGGTCGGGCGGGCTGGGCGTGCGCCATGCCGCCAAGGCCTCGGCCGGCAACAACGCCTCGCCCAGCATGCGCACGCGGCCCGGCGGCGCGGCCTGCCGGCCGTCCCACGGCGCGACGTCGGCGCGCCTGGCGCCGAGGCTGGCCAGCAGGTGGCGCAGCGCGGCTTGCGGGTGGCTTTCGTCCAGTGCCTCCCAGGCCGCGTCGGCCAGCACCGTGTCGAGGCCCGGCAGCACCACGAGCCCGCCCGGCAGCCGCGCGACCGTGCGCAGCAGCGCCGCGACCGCCGGAATTGCGGCGGTGGTGCCGGCGATCCACACCGGGTCGGCCGGCGGCGCATCCTCCCACGCCCGCGCCTGCGCGTGCAGCAGTGCGACCGAGCGCGCTGCCGGGTTCATCAGCCCGTTCCCGTCCAGCCAGTCCGGCCACGCGCGGGTGACGATTTCCAGGAAGCGCAGCGTGATCTGCCAATGCTCGGCATGCGCGGCGTCGGCAGCGCCTGCGAGTGCGGCGGGCAAATCCAGCTCGGCCCGCTCCGCCTCGTCCATGAGGCTGGCAAGTTCGGCGGACAACATCCAGGCCCGATCGGCGGTGCCGGCGCCGCCCTGTTCGGCCGGCAGCGCCAGCACAAGCCTGGACAATTCGGCCAGCCGATGCAGCGGCGCCACCGCTTGTGGCAGGTCGAGTGCGCCGGCCAGGGCGAGGGGGGCCTCGTCGAGCGCGCCGAAGGCGGTGATGCGTGGCAGCAGCAGCGGGCGGCCCCCGGAGGCGCGCAGGAATGCCTCGGCCAGCGACCGCGCGGCCCGGCGGGTCGGCAGCAGGATGAGCCCGCGCGACGGGTCGGCGTGCCCGGCGAGCCAGCGCTCGGCCAGCGTGTCGAGGAACGGCACGTGCGGCGGGATGCTGCGCAGCCTCATCGCGTCTCCCCCACCGTGCCGGCCTGCAGCGTCGATTCCGCCATCGCGAGGTCGCGCGGCGTGCTCAGGTGGAACCACAACCCGTCATGCACCACCGCGCGCAACCGGTCGGCGGCGATGGCGCGGTCCCATAGCAGGTTAGTGCTGAACGCACCGTCCGGCGCGTCGGCGAACAGGCGCGGATGCAGCAGTTGCACGCCGGCAAAGAGGTAGGGCGCGATCTCGCGCTGGCGGCGGCGGCGCGCCCGGCCGATCGGGTCGAGGAAGAAGTCGCCGGCGCCGACCTCGCCCTGCACCTGGAACGTGCTGTGCACCAGCAACAGCGCCTCCAGCCCCGGCTCCCAGGCGGCGGCGAGGCGGGCGAGGGCGGGGGCGGTGGGGCCGTCCAGCCAGAACGAATCGCCGTTGACCACGAAGAACGGCTCCGGCCCGATTGTGCCGAGCGCCGCACGGACGGCGCCGCCGGTGTCGAGCAGATTTGCTTCCCGTTGCAGCACGATGCGGGGCGGTCCCGGCCAATGAGCGTGCAGATGGCTGGCGACGCGACCGGCGTGCCAGTGCGCATTGACCACCACGGTCTCGGCGCCCGCGGCGGCGAGGCGGGTCAGCGCGTGGTCGAGCAACGTCCGGCCGCCAAGCGGCAGCAGCGGCTTGGCCGTGTGTTCGGTCAGCGGCCGCATCCGCGTGCCGAGGCCGGCCGCGAGCACCATGGCGCTGCGCGGGATCATGCCAGCGCCGCGATCCGGTCCGGCCAGCCGGCGAGCGTGGCGGTGCGCGCGTCGCCCGTGCCGTGCGCCAAGGTGATGGTCAGCGCGTCGTCCGGGCGAAGTGCCCCGAGCCGGTCCGGCCATTCGACGATCACGAGGTCGGCGCGCGACTCATCCCAGCCAAGCTCAATCAGCGCGTCCGGGCCGTCGATGCGCCACAGGTCGAAGTGATGGGCGCGGAACCTCTGGGCGTCGTAGGACTGCACCAGCGTATAGCTGGGGCTGGGCACCTCCAGCGCCGGGTCGCCTGTCGCGGCGCGCAAAAAAGCCCGGGCGAACGCCGATTTCCCGGCGCCGAGCGGGCCTTCCAGCAGGATGGCGTCGCCGGCGCGGGCGAGGCTGGCGACCCGGGCGGCGAGCGCTTCGGTGGCGCGGAGATCGGGCAAATGGAGTCGCACCGGCGCAGTGTGCCGCACCGGAGCGCGTCGGAACACCGTCGGGGCGGGTATGGGATTCCTATGCCGCGGCCCGGTTTCGGGTATCGGTCCTGTATCGCGCCCTCCGCCGGGATGGGTGTGAGATCCTGCGCATGCCGATGTCCACGCTCCGGGACGGGATTTTTCCATGTTCGATCTGCTGATGCTGGTGCTGCTGGTGGCGTGCTTCGCCGCCCTGGCGGCCTTCGTTCATGCCTGCGACGGGCTGACCGGGCGCAGCGACGTGGCGGGCGGGGGCCGGCCATGACCTGGCAGGGCTGGGCGCAGATCGCCGTTTTCGTCGCCATCGTCGCCGCACTCGTGCGCCCGGCCGGCGATTACGTCGCCCGTGCCATGCAGGGCGAGTGGACGCCGCTGCGGCCGGTGCTGCGCCCGGTCGAGCGGGTGCTGTACCGGCTCGGCGGCGTCGATGAGCGGACCGAGCAGGGCTGGGTGAGCTACGCGCTGGGGCTGCTGCTGTTCCATTTGCTTGGTATCCTGGGGCTGTATGCGTTGCAGCGGGGGCAGGCATGGCTGCCGCTGAACCCGCAGCATTTTGATCCGGTGGCGCCGGATCTGGCGCTCAACACCGCCGTCAGCTTCGCCACCAACACCAGTTGGCAGGGCTATGCCGGCGAGCAGACGATGAGCAACCTGACCCAGATGGCCGGGATCACGGTGCAGTCGTTCCTCTCGGGCGCCGCCGGCATTGCGGTCGCCATCGCGCTGGTGCGCGGGTTCGCCCGCCGCGGCAGCCGGACGATCGGCAATGTCTGGGTCGATCTGACGCGGGCGACGCTGTACCTGCTGCTCCCCGTCTGCCTCGTTGCCGCGCTGTTCTTCGTCTGGCAGGGCGTGCCGCAAACGCTGTCCGGCTTCATCGAGGCAACGACGCTGGAGGGCGGCAAGCAGCTGATCGCCATCGGCCCGGTCGCCTCGCAGGAGGCCATCAAGTTGCTGAGCGGCGACGGCGGCGGCTTCTTCAACGCCAATTCCGCGCACCCGTTCGAGAACCCGACGGCCTTCTCCGGCCTCGTGCAGATGTTTTTGATCTTCCTGGTCGGCGTGGCGCTGACCGGCACGTTCGGCCGCATGGTCGGCGACCGGCGCCAGGGCTGGGCGCTGTTCGGCGTGATGGCGGCGCTGTTCCTGATCGGCCTGATGGTGATGTACGGCGCCGAGTCGCGCGCCAACCCGGCCTTGACTGCGCTCGGCGTCGATCAGGCGACGACCGCGATGCAGCCCGGCGGCAACATGGAGGGCAAGGAAATCCGCTTCGGCGTGGCGCAGTCGGCGCTGTACGGCACCGTCACCACCGCCTCCTCGGACGGCGCGGTGGAGGCGATGTTCGACAGCTTCATGCCGCTCGGCGGGCTGGTGGCGATGTCCAACATGATGCTGGACGAGGTGGTCGTCGGCGGCCCCGGTTCCGGCCTGTTCGGTATTTTGCTCTTTGCCATCGTCGCGGTCTTCGTCGCCGGCCTGATGATCGGGCGCACGCCAGAGTATCTCGGCAAGAAGATCGAGGCCGCGGAGGTGAAGATGACCATGCTGGCGCTGCTCGCGGTACCCGCCGCCATTCTCGGCCTCGCGGCGGTGGCGACCGTGGTGCCGGCGGGGCTCGCCGGCCTCGGCAACGACGGGCCGCACGGTTTTTCCGAGATTCTTTATGCCTATACAAGTGGCGCTGCCACCAACGGCAGCGCCTTCGCCGGGCTCAACGCCAATACGCAGTTCTACAACCTGACCCTGGCGGTGGCGATGCTGGTCGGGCGGTTCGTGGTGATCGTGCCGGTGCTGTGCATCGCCGGCCTGCTCGCCGCCAAGCGCCGCGTGCCGGCCGGGGCGGGGACGCTGCCGACCGATGGCGCGCTGTTCATGGGCCTGCTCGGCGGCACGGTTGTCGTGGTCGGCGGCCTGACCTTCTTCCCGGCGCTGGCGCTCGGCCCGGTCGCGGAGCATCTCGCCCTGTTCCCGTAATTGGCCGCCGCCGCTACGCTGGCCGGCATGTCGAACGAGATCACGGCCGACGTGGCCATCGTCGGCGCCGGCCCGGTCGGGCTGTTCGCCGTCTTCGAGTGCGGGATGCTGAAGCTCTCCAGCGTGCTGATCGACGCGCTGGCGGAGGTCGGCGGCCAATGCACCGCTCTCTATCCGGAAAAGCCGATCTACGACGTGCCGGCGCATCCGGCGATCGAGGCGGGGGAACTGATTTCGCGGCTGGAGCAGCAGATTGCGCCGTTCCATGCGCAAAAACTGCTCGGCCGGCGGGTGGAGCGGTTGACGGGTGCCGCCGGCGATTTCGTGCTCGGCACCGACCGCGGCGACGTGGTGCGGGCGAAAGCCGTGATCATCGCCGCCGGCGCCGGCGCGTTCGGCCCGAACCGGCCGCCGCTGGAGGGGTTGGAGGCGTTCGAGGCGACCGGGGCGGTGCAGTATTTTGTTCGTCGCCGCGAGGATCTTCGCAACAAGCGCGTGGTGATCGCCGGCGGTGGCGACTCGGCCGTCGATTGGGCGCTGGCCTTGCGCGGCATCGCGGAGAAGATTTCCGTCGTGCATCGCCGTGCCAAATTCCGCGCGGCGCCGGAGAGTGCGGCGCAACTCGACGCGGCAGCGGCCCGCGGCGAGGTGGAGATGGTGATCCCCTACCAGGTGCACGCGCTGCACGGTGCGGACGGGTGGCTGGAGGCGGTGGAGGTCGCGGACCTCGACGGCGCGACGCGAAAGGTTTCGGCCGACGTGCTGCTGCCGTTCTTCGGCCTGTCCACCGACCTCGGCCCGCTGGCCGAGTGGGGCATGGCGCTGGAGCGCCACCACGTTCAGGTGAGTCCCGCGACGTGCGAGACCAGCGTCCCCGGCGTGTTCGCGATCGGCGATGTCGCGACCTATGCGGGCAAGCTGAAGCTCATTCTCCAGGGTTTTTCGGAAGCGGCGATGGCGGCGCACGCGATTCACCCGATCGTCTATCCGGGCACGGCGCTGCATTTCGAGTATTCCACCAGCAAGGGGGTGCCGAAGGAGTGAGCGGGAGGCGGGCGTATCGGTTGAGGTTGGTCCGCCACCGGCGTTGCCGACCCGCTGGGCATGAGACGGAACCTCTTCTCCCTCTCCTCCCGGCTTCGGGAGGAGAGGGTCGGGGCGAGGAGGGTGATGCCGCAGCTCCGTGCCGGACAGATCCCCCCTGACCCAACCGCTCCCCCCAAGCGGGGGACGAGGGAAGCAAGTTTCAGGCGGGATAGGGCAGAACTGCCGGCACCGTCCGGCCTGGCTGGGCCGGACGGTGCCGGTGGCCGCTACGGCGCGGCGGTCAGGGCCGGCGCGGTCACAAGCTTCGAGCCGGAGGCGCTGCTGCAGCCGCTGGCACCCGGGCCGCCGGCGCAACCCCACCAGTTCTGCGCGGCATCGACGAGGCCGGTGCCGAGATTGGCCACGCCCGTGTTGGTGCCGAGGAAGCTGTTGAGGTGGGCGGCGACGGTGGCGGGGGTCTTCACCGCGAGGTCGATGGTCTCGTCGCTGATCACGTTGCCGGTGATGATCGTGCCGCTGGCCGGCGAGACGCCGTAGACGTTGATGCCGGTCGGCCCGGAGGTGGCCGCATCCTCGGTGTCGGCGGCATTGCCGCTGATCGTGTTGCCGATGATGACGTTGTTGGTCAGCACCTGGCCGGGCGTGTGGCTGTGCATGGTCACGCCGGGCAGGCCGTTGTCGGTCAGCGTGTTGTTGATGACGACGTTGCTGTAGGTCGCTGCACCCGGCACCGAGGCGAACAGGCCGACTCCGGCGCCGGCGCCCGGCAGGTTCAGGCCGTTCTTGGTGGAAACATTGCCGGCGACAGTATTCAGGAACACGCCGAGCGACTTGCTGGCGCCGGTGATCGCGGCCGGCGGATGCGAGGCGAGGGTGATGCCGCAGTCGATGGCGTTGTTGTTGACGTTGTTGTCGAGGATCAGGTTGTCGTGCGCGGCGGCGGTGTCGTCGCTGAGCAGGATGCCGCCGGAATTGCCGTGCACGAGGTTGCGGGCGACGATGCTGTGGTCGGCGCCCATCAGATGGATGCCCTCGCCGCAGTCGTCGCCTTCGGAGGTCTCGTTCACCGACAGGCCAGGGCAGGTGCCTTTGGTGATGTTCACCTTGCGATCGTTGTCGAGCACGCGGTTGTTCCACACCGTGACCGAGGAGGCGTTGGCGACCAGGATGCCCTCGTAGTTCGAGTTCTCCACGGTGAAGCCGGAGATGACCACGCCGGACAGATGCGGCGGGTCGATGCCGTCGACATAAATGCCAGCGCCCAGGCCGCGTGCGTTGATGATGGTGGTCGTCGGGTCGGCGCCGATCAGCGACAGCGACTTGGCGATGGTGACGGCCTCGGCGTAGGTGCCGGCTGCGACCTCGATGGTGTCGCCAGCGGTCGCCCGGGTCACGGCGGCGCCGATCGAGGCTTCGCAGCCGCCGGTGCCGGCCGGATTGACGCAGATGGTCGCCGCGGCCGATGGCCTGCCGCCGGCAACCGCCAGCCCGGCACCGAGCGCCAGCACGCAGAGATTCTTGGCTCGCATAGGAGACATCCTCACCGATTTTTGTTGTGGCGAGCCTGTTCGCGCGTGACGCATGGCCGGCCCGCCGGGGTGGCGCTGCGTCAGGGCGCAGTAATGGCTTTAACTCGGTGCGTGGCAACGCCAGATGCTGCGGCATGAATCGCCGCATGCTGCTGACCTTTCCGTTGCTCGCCCTGCTCGCACCCGCGGCACGGGCGGCTGACCTGCAACTCACCGCCCAGGACCACGCCGACATCGGCCGGATCGAGGCCTGCCTGAACGCGCTGCACACGCTGAAGGCGCGCTTCCTGCAGGTGGCGCCGGACGGCTCGACCAGCGGCGGGACCGCCTGGATGGAGCGGCCGGGGCGGATGCGCTTCCAGTACGACAAGCCGAGCCCGCTGCTGCTGGTCGCCGGGCACGGCCTGTTCGTGTTCTACGATCGCGAGCTGAAGCAGACCACCAACATCCCGCTGGACGCGACCCCGCTCGGGCTGCTGCTGCGCGACAACCTGACGCTGTCGGGCGACGTGACGGTGACCGGAATCGAGCGCATCCCTGGCCAGATCCAGGTGACGATCGTGCGCACGCGCTCCCCCGGCGACGGCAGCCTGACGCTGGTGTTCGCCGACAACCCGCTGGCGCTGCGGCAATGGGTGGTGGTGGACGGGCAGCGGCAGGAGACGCATGTCAGCCTGTTCAACGTCGAACTCGGCGGCACCTTCGACCCGGACATGTTCACGTTCATCGACCCGAGGGTGCTGCCCGGCAGCGACAAGTACTACCAGTAGGGGCGTGCGCCGGTGCTGCGCTGCACAAAAGGCTTCATATTTTTGCCATTATGGCGGATGATCGTGCGGACATGAAGCCGCTGGTCGGAATCACCTGCTGCACCAAATTGTTCGGCCATTTCGGCATGCCGAACCACGCGGCCTCCGACACGTATATCCGGGCGACCGATCAGGTGGTGGGCGCCGTGCCGGTGCTGGTGCCGGCCAACGGGGATTGCGCCGACGTTGCCGCTCTGCTGGCGCGGCTCGACGGCCTGATCCTGACCGGCAGCCGCTCCAACGTGCAGCCGGCGCTCTATGGCGGCCCGCCGCATCCGGACGACACGCCCGAGGACGCGCAGCGCGACGCGGTGACGCTGCCGCTGATCCGCGCAGCCATCGCCCGCGGGGTTCCGGTGCTGGCAATCTGCCGCGGCCTGCAGGAACTGAACGTGGCGCTCGGCGGCACCCTGCACCAGCGCCTGCAAGACATCCCCGGACGCATCGACCACTCGACGCCGCTGCATCCGAATCCGCGCGTGCGCACCGGCAAGGCGCATAGCATACGGGTGGTGCCGGGCAGTTGGCTGCACCGCGTCGCCGGGGCGCGGGAGATCGCGGTGAACTCGCTGCACAACCAGGGCATCGACCAGCTCGCGCCAGCTTTGGTCGCCGAGGGCACGGCGCCAGACGGCACCATCGAGGCGGTGCGTGTCACCACCGCCATCGGCTTTGCCGTGGGCGTGCAGTGGCATCCGGAATACGACTTCGAGCGCGATCCGGTTTCCCGCCGGATCTTCGCCGCGTTCGGCGACGCGGTGGCGGAGCGGCTGAACCCGACAGCGCTCGCCGCCTCGGCCGATTAGGGCGATTTTCGGAGCGTCCGCTCGGCCAGCCTGCTGATCATCTCCGCCGGCAGCCCGCGCGCCTTTGCAATCGTCAATGCGTCGCGGCCCCGCGCGTCCGGGATCGTCGGATCGGCACCAGCCCAGATCAGCAGGTCGAGCGTTTTCAGCCGCCGGAGCCGCGCGGCGTAGAATATCGGCGTCTCGCCATGGGCCCGAAGGTTCAGGCGCGGGCCGCCGCGCAGCAGGTCCGCGAGCAGCACGGCGTCGTCGCGCCACACGGCGGCCCACAGCGAGGAACTGGCATCGGCGCCTCGCCCGAGCAGGAAGCGCACGAGGGCCGCGTTTTCGCCGCGTGCGACCGCATACCAAAGTGCCGTCGCGCGGAAATCGCCCTCGTCCGCGTCCATCGGGACCGCCGCCTCCAGCGCCGCGCCGGCATCGAGCAACGCGGCGACGGTTGCGATCCCGTCCGGCTCACGGAGCCCCGGCGGAGCCGGCTTCACGGCACAGGCCAGATGCAGCGCCATCCGCCCCTGCGCGTCGGCAGCGCCGGTGAGGCCCGGCGCCGCCGCCAGCAGGGCCGCAGCAGCGGCTGCGTCCCAGGCGCGGACCGCGGTGAAGAGCGCGGTCTTCGAGGGGGCGCGGGGCCGCAGGCGAGCCTACTCCAGCGCGTCCGATGGACCGCGGATCATCGACAGAAACTCGCGCCGGGTGGAGGGGTCCTCGCGGAAGGCGCCCAGCATCCGGCTCGTCACCATCGAGACGCCGATCTTGTGCACGCCGCGCGTGGTCATGCACTGGTGGCTCGCCTCCAGCACCACGGCCACGCCGCGCGGCTGCAACACGTCGTTCAGCGTGTTGGCGATCTGCGCGGTCAGCTTTTCCTGGATCTGCAGGCGCTTGGCATAGGCCTCGACCACGCGCGCGAGCTTGCTGATGCCGATGACCCGCCGGTGCGGCAGATAGGCGATGTGCGCGCGCCCGATGATCGGCACCATGTGGTGCTCGCAATAGCTTTCCAGCCGGACGTCGCGCAGCAGCACCATCTCGTCGTAGCCGTCGGTTTCCTCGAACGTGCGTTCGAGCAAGGCCACCGGATCGACGTGGTAGCCGGCGAAGAATTCCTCGTACGAGCGTACGACGCGCGACGGCGTGTCGCGCAGGCCCTCTCGGTTGGGGTCGTCGCAGGCCCAGCGCAGCAGCGTGCGGACGGCTTCCTCAGCCTCCTCACGCGTCGGGCGCGTCGCCGGTACGGCATCACGGGCGAGAGCGGGAGCGGTCACGATGTTCAAGTTCGTTCCTCGATTTTCTCGGCGTTGCCTCGTGGGTGGTGTCGACCATGTGGGCGCGCGCTTCCAGTCCGCAAGCCGAATATGTCAGTGAGCCGTTCAGTGCAGGCGGCCGTCCTGGTGCGGGCTGTCCAGGCTGAACGCCGGGATCGCGACGTCGAAGGCCTCGCCGGAGAGGGTCTGCACCATATGGTAGGCGCCGGCCATGAACCCGGACGGCGTCTCCAGCGGCGTGCCGGAGGTGTATTCGAACGCCTCACCCGGCAGCAGCACCGGCTGCTTGCCGACCACGCCGGCCCCGTCCACCCGCTGGGTGCGGCCGCGCGCGTCGGTGATCAGCCAGGTGCGATGCAGCAACTGCACCGCTTCCTGGCCGCGGTTTTCGATGCGCACACGGTAGGCCCACACGAACCTGCCGTCCGCCGGCCGGGACTGGTCGGCGAGGTAGGTGGTGCGCACGCTCACCGCGATGTCGCGCGTGGTCTGGGAATAGTCTTCCGGCATGGCGCCCATCAGACGTCCGCCCGCCCGCCCGTGTCCAGTCCCCCGCGCCTGACCGTTCGGTAACCTCAGGCGGCGGCACGGAGGACCGAGAGCGCCTGCGTCAGGTCGTCGCGCAGGTCCAGCACGTCTTCGAGCCCGACCGAGAGGCGCACCACGCCGTCGGTGATGTCGAGCCGCGCGCGCTCCTCGGCGCCGATGCGCAGGTGCGTGGTGGTGGCCGGATGCGTGACCAGCGACTTGGAATCGCCGAGGTTGTTGGACACGCGCGCCAGCCGCAGCGCGTTCAGCACCTGGAACGCCGCGGCCTTGCCGCCGGCGACCTCGAAGGTGACGAGCGTGCCGCCGGCCGTCATCTGCGCCATAGCCAGCGCATGCTGCGGATGATCGGACCGCGCCGGATACCAGACCCGCGCCACCTGCGGCTGTGCCGCCAGGAAATCGGCAAGCTGGGCGGCGGAGCGGCACGCCGCATCGACGCGCAGGCCCAGCGTCTCCAGCCCCTTCAGCAGCAGCCACGCGTTGAACGGCGAGAGCGCCGGGCCGGTGTTGCGGATGAACGGTTGCAGCGTCTCCTCGACCCAGTTGGTGCGGCCGAGCACGGCGCCGCCGAGCACACGGCCCTGGCCATCAATGTGCTTGGTACACGAATAGACGACGATGTCGGCACCGAGCTGAAACGGCTTTTGCAGCAGCGGGGTCGCGAATACGTTGTCCACCACCACGAGCGCGCCCGCCTTGTGCGCCAGCGCCGCCACGGTGGGCAGGTCGATGACTTCGAGCATCGGATTGGAGGGCGACTCCAGCAGCACCATGGCAGTCGGCTTCGCCAGCGCCGCGCGCCATTGGCCGAGGTCGCTGCCGTCGACGAATTCGGCCTCGATGCCGTAGCGCGGCAGCAGCGTGGAGACGATCCAGTGGCAGGAGCCGAACAGCGCGCGGGCGGCGACCAGCCGGTCGCCGGCGCGCAGATGGCTCAGCAGGGCGGCGTGCACCGCCGCCATGCCGGTCGCGGTGGTGCGGCAGGCTTCCGCCCCCTCGATCGCCGCCAGACGCTGCTCCAGCATCACCACGGTGGGGTTGCCGAAGCGCGAATACTGATAGTGTTTTTCGGTGCCGGCGAAGGTGGCTTCCGCCTGCTCGGCGCTGTCGTAGACGAAGCCCGAGGTCAGGAAGAGCGCCTCGGAGGTTTCGGCGAACGCGGAGCGTTCGGTGCCGGCATGGACCAGCAGCGTCGAGGGGCGGAGGGAAGCAGGAATGGTGGACATGGTGCGGGGCCCTTGCATCGTCTGGCCCGACCGTGAACGCCGGCGGCCGCCGGGCCATTCCCGGTCGTCCGCTGGCCTCTTTAGCGCGCTTGTTTCACCTCGCCGCAATCCGGCCGGACAAATCACGAGGGCTGAGTGAACCGAGCGGGCCACTCTGGCGCCGGCACGCTAGGCGGGACGGGTTGCGCCGTCAACGGGCGTTTCCTATACAGGTTGCCCGGCGCAGCAGTGCCCTGCGCGCGCTCCGCCGGCGCGGCGGCGCCGGCCGGTGCGGGTGTAGTTCAATGGTAGAACGGCAGCTTCCCAAGCTGCATACGAGGGTTCGATTCCCTTCACCCGCTCCAACCTTTTCAACGACTTAAATGTTTGGCTGGCAAAATTAGGCTCACATTAGGGCCTGTTCGCATTTCGTGACTTGTGGCGGCCACGAAGGGACTGATTGGGTTGGGGTTTGCGGAGGAGAGGTGATGCAAGTCCTGACCGATATCCAGTGGGCGAAGTTTGAAGCGGCGATCGCGGCGGTAAAGA
>Ga0302314_10001421_pt1 | contig 44925 bp, 46 predicted proteins | sample III_Palsa_N2_3_FD_200533 | JGI IMG/M metagenome (GOLD analysis project Ga0302314, IMG submission 200533) | Peat permafrost microbial communities from Stordalen Mire near Abisko, Sweden - III_Palsa_N2_3 | ecosystem: Environmental > Terrestrial > Soil > Palsa > Peat permafrost | place: Sweden...
GAGCTTTCGCGAGAATCAGCGTCGGCCCCAACCGCGCATTCAATTACTGGACTTCGTTCGCCAACACTGCTGACGTTCAAACGTCACGACTGACGTTTCGCCCAGGTGACCGCGCAAAAAACCGTACAGGGCGCTGATCCAAAGAATGGCACCGGTTGCAAACTCTCCGGCGGGGTAATTGAGGCCGCCGCCCGCCATCCACGGGTACGCCAGTGCGACGGCGATGAGCGCGAGGCCAGTGACGTACTGCCGTGGCGCGCGGAATAATCGCGCTAGTGGAATGAGGTGCAGGCCGACGATCAGGATGACAGCAGGCGTTACCCAATCGGGGCGCCCCACGGCCTTCAAGGCGATGTTCGCCGCGAAAGCCGCGAGCCACTGAACCGCGTTGATCCATCGAAAAGCGCGTGTCCGCGCTTTCTGCGCTGCAGGTTCCACATTCCGGTCGAAGTACGGCCGAAATGCGCGAAAGTCGCACCAGGCCCACAAAAACAGAGTACTTCCGGTCATCACGATCAGTGCGAGCATCGGCCAATCCACGCCGTGTCTTTGCAGGCACCAGCCTGTCATCCAGAGCGTGCCGAATCCCGCGAAGAACATCTGCCCAACTGCCGAACCGGCTCTATGAGCATACATGGTGTGTCCCACGAGTCTCTCCCGACGAACGTTTTTGCAGAGGTTAATCACGAGGTCGCAGATTCAGGCGGCGTATCAAGGCGTACCGTCGAGAATGCCGCGCAGGTAATCGACGTAGCGCTCGAAAGCGCGCCGGCCCGATGTGGTCATGGCTACGCGCGTGCGCGGTTTCTTGCCGACGAAATCTTTGGTGATCTCGATGTAGCCGGACTTTTCCAGCGTGGCGAGATGTGCACCGAGATTACCTTCCGTCGCGTTGACGATGGTGCGCAGTCGGACAAATTCAATGGGCTCCCGATTCGGCAATGCCTTGAGGGCCGCCATGATCTTCAGCCTAACCGGCTGGTGGATGGTTTCGTCTAGCTGATCCATTCACGCGGTCCTCAGCCAAAGGCCGGCCAACATCAGCGCACCGCCGCCTACTACTGCCATCCAGAGGAAGAAAAAGGCGGGGAGCAGGTAGTAACCCACGATGGTGAGCGCCGCCATAGCGATACCGGTGACCGTCAATCGAGCCCCGATCCATATGCCGCTCAGCACGTAGAACAGTGCGACGAGCAGGGTGATCAGGACCGCAGACTGTTGACCCGAGAATGGCTGAAAAATGTTAAGGACGACGATATAAAACACGAAGATGGCAGCAATCGAAGCCAACCAGCGCCATGCGCCGCTGTTGGATGCTTCCTGCTTGCCTTTCACGCCAAGGTAAATGCATCCGCCTATGCCGATCACGTCTAGCGCGATCCAGAGCCACGCGGCCCATGCGGGGAAGAAATTCGTCGTGCCGAAGCCGATCAACCAGATCACGCCCCACAGCACCAGCATCGGCGCGAACCGCTGGTAGTGATAGAGCTGGCCGCTGCGGTGGCTAACTGCCTCGACTTCACGCAAAGCCTGTGACGCCTGTTTAGAGGAGAGTGTCATGGCGATTCCATCAGTGTTGTTTCAGAGTACTCTATACGGCAAAGTAGAAAAGTGCAAGTACTCCGTCTGCGTGATCTTGACGGAGCGCGCCAAAACCATTTGGTAAAGTGGAGGCGTCACGGCAAACCGGAAGCGATGGCCGAGTGTTCTCCTTCGCGAATACCGCTATTCGATCTACGTGCCCGGCAAGCGCTAAGCCGGCTGGCAGCAGTGCACAACGATCGCCGGTTGCGCATGCAAAGCGCCCATCCATGTGAAGGAGTTTCGTGAGTGAATAACGATCCGACATCGCCCGTCACGCGGACGCCGCAGAACATTTACGACGATGCGACCTTCTTTGAAGGCTACAAGTTGCTTCGTGACGGCGACACAGGACTGAACGGCGCATTGGAGATTCCCGCTCTGCATCGCCTGTTGCCCAATCTCGCGAACCTGCATGTACTCGACCTGGGCTGCGGCTTTGGCGAATTTACCCGTTTCGCGAAAACACAAGGAGCGGCTTCGGTGACCGGTGTCGATATCTCCAGGCGAATGCTCGAAGAAGCCATCCTACGCACGAGCGATCCGTCGGTCACGTATCTACATGGCCCGATAGAACAATACGCGCCGGCGCCGTGCTCCTTCGACCTCGTTGTATCCTCGCTTGCGCTGCATTACGTCGAAGACTATGCCGCGTTGGTCGAGCGCGTGTTTCAGGGCCTGAGGCCGGGCGGCCGCTTTCTGTTCTCGGTGGAGCATCCGGTGTGCACGGCGTATCCGGCAGGCTGGGTTTGCGATGACAAGGGCCGCAAGCGACACTGGCCGCTCGACCACTACCGGCAGGAAGGCAAACGGGACACGCGCTGGTTCGTCGATGGGGTCATCAAATATCACCGTACCGTCGAAACCTACGTCAATACGCTGATCCGGTCTGGCTTCCTGCTTGAGCATCTTGGCGAACCGGCGCCCACCGCAGAGGTCTTGAAGGTTCGTCCCACGCTGGAGGACGATTGTCGTCGGCCGCCGTTTCTGTTCTTGCGAGCCTTACGGCCAGCGAGTTAAGTTTGCTTGCGACTTGCAACTTGCGCGGCGGCCAAGCCGCTCAATTGCCCAGCGCAGCCAACTGCCTCAAGCGCCGCGCCAACGCCTTCGATACGACCTGCGACTCCGCGCCGCTGCCAATGCCACGCGCGGCTTCGCTCTCGCGCAGGAACGCGGCGGTCTCTCCCGCCACGATTTCACGCTCGTTGTCCGAAGTGATCATGTGGTACGAGTCGTCGAGGTAGATCGTGCGCAGGAACGGCGAGGCAATCTTCGACGCGACGTAATGTGCGTTGCGAGGATTCGCCGTTTCATCGTCAATGGCGTGGATGATCAGGCAGTCGGTTGCGATGTTGGCGAGCCTCGTCCGCACGCGTGCCGCAAGCCGGCTTGCCTCGCGTAGCGCAGGCAGCGAAATCGTCGACGGCCCCACCTCGCTGATGCCGTTGCGTTGCATGGCGCGGGCAATTTTGGCGCGCAGGGCTTCATTACGCAGTCCGAACGGCGACGCCTCGCGATACCGCCAGCGGCTGCGCATCGGCGTGTAGTAGGCCCACCCAAGCAGAAAGCGGTACCACGGTATCGCCCAACCATCGTAGGAGAGCGTGACCGACAACAGGACGACCGCATGGGCCGTCGGCCGCTGGTTGACGACCGCCAACGCCAGCGCCGCACCTACCGACAAGCCGCAAACAGAGACGCGGGCATACCGCTTGGCGAGCGCATCGAACTCACGCACCGCGGCGTCGATCCATGCCTGCATGTCGCGTTCGCTGGTACCCGCGCTGTAGCCGTCCAGCACCGGCGCAAAAGCGGTGAACCCCTCGTTGTTCAAATGACGCGCGAGAAAGCGCATTTCGAGCGGCGAACTCGAGAGACCGTGCAGCATGAGCACGGCGTGCTCACCGCCTTCCTGGAGGATGTGTTGGGCTCGATCCAATGCCTAATCCCCGATCCGCAGGACGAGGAAATCGCCGGCATGGGTGGTAAATCGCTCGCCGACGCAATCGACAGGCTTGTAGTGGTGCTCGCCGCTCTTGATCCGCAAGCGATGGCTGCCCGGCGAAAGCGTGTTTTGCAGGCGTGCGGCATCTACCGGATGGACCGAAGAAAAACGGCTGCCAGGCGCGCTGGTGTGCGGAAGCGTGTTGGCGTTGCCGGTTACGTGCTGTGCATCCGGCCGCAACGACGCTTTTCGGTCGAGCGCCTGAATCAGAATAATGGTGTCGTGGTAATGCGGTAGATGCCGCAGCAGACGATGCGTTTCGTCAATCGTGCGAAGTCGCAGCGCACGATTGTTGTCCGCGCGCAGCAGCATTTCATAGCGCGATTTGGCCACCGACGCGAACAGTTCGGCACGGAACTGCGCGCGGCGCAGCCGCTCGATCAGCGAGATGACGAAGATCGTCAAGGACGGATACGAAACAAGCAGCATCACGTCGCGGCGATCGAATACCGAGAAATCCGCATACGGCGGAACGAACAGATAATCGGCGATCACGAGTCCGACCAGCATCACGGTCAGGGCCGGACCCAGCCCGAAAAAATATTCGATGAGGGCAGCGGCGACACAGAATAATGCGCCCGGCATGGCAGGGCCGACGAATGGATGGAGTACCAGGCGTACCCCGCTCGCCACCGCCAAAGCGAGGCACGCGGCAAGCCAGGCTTGGGGACCGCGTGGCGCCCATCGTTTGGCGTTGTGAATTTTCACAGCATGGCGTGCTTCGTGGCACGCTTGGTTTAGAGAACGGGCGCCATGGTATCGCATTCGATGCCTGGCGACATCGGTTCGCTAGCACTATTTTGAAAAAAACGCTACGGGGTCTCTATTTCGTTGTGTTTCGGCGGCTTACACAATCGACAGGTTTGGGTGTACTCAATAATCGGCGTGCCAGGCGATCCGTTAAAACGTATACGTCAGCGCGAGTGTGTCCGTGTTCTGCTGAACGCGCCGCGTAATCGGACTGGAAGCGGAGTTTCCATAGAGGCGGGCGAATTTCATCTCGACGGTGGCGATCAATGATTTGGTGATCAGATAATCCGCTTCCACCGTGACGTAGCCCGTGGCCGCCCCGGAATGCGCGTCGTAGACAGGCAAGCCGGAAGCTGCGCTCTGGCTCGGCGTTACGCCGAAAAACGTTTGCTGGTAGGTCCCGTTCGTCCACGTGACACCTGGCCCCGCAGTCAGATACAGCTTTTTGCCGACCGGCAGCGTGACGGTGGCATTGGTATCCACCACGAGGCCTTCGCGGTTCCCGGCTATATCCTGGGCGGCCGAGGTCGAGAGCGTGAATGCCGATTGCGTGTACGTGAGGAAAGCCTTGGCACGTGGCGTGGCCGGTACATTTTGCAACCCGCGCAGCCGCGTATCGTCACTGGTCTCGCGCTCGGTGAAATCGTATTGAAGTGCTAGGCCCGCACTCCAGTTCGCGTTGTTGACGAAATACACCCCGAAAAGCATGTCTTCTTTGGCGAAGAAGCGATTCTTGTATTCGATGTCGAACGCGGGAAAGGGTCTCAGCCGCATGAAGTTCGCGCCCGGATACGCGGGTTCCCATTGCGCTTCCGCTCCGAGGGTCACTGTCCAGTCCGGCGCCGGCGCGGCGTTGGTGGCGTTGGTCGGGGCCTGTTGCGCAAACGACGCGACGGGCGTCAGCAAGCCGGCAAGCGCCATCAGGCCGGCGCCAAGTTGGGGTGACGAAAACATATTGCCAGTTCGGAGGGGAGGAAGGTACCTGAGGCGGGACAGTGCGGTTTTAACGCTTCGGTCCTCTGTTTAAGCCTCGTTGTGTAGCCCGGAGGTTTCAGGGCGCGCGTGATTATGAGGGATGCGGAGCAAACCTGCACGCCTTGTCAAAAGCAAAGCGCGGTGCGGATGGGGGGTACAACGTGGGATTTGACTCACGCCTCGGCTAGCGGCGTGTGTCGGGCCGCGCGCGACAGGCGCGGCCCGTGTGGTTCAAGCGCAGGCGCGTTGAACCGTGGCTTAGAACTGGTGACGCAGGCCAACCGTCACGGCAACCTGGGTTCCCGTTGACGAAGGCGACAGCGTGTTGATCGTTGCATCGCCGAGAATTGAGCCGGCGCCCGCGCCATGCACGTGTTGATACACGCCTTCCAGGTAGACATCGGTCCGCTTGCTCAGCGTGTAGTCGGTCTGCAGCGTGACCTCATTCCATTCCGGCGATGCGCTGGCGCCGCCGTTGCCGTACGAGCCGTCCGTGAACGTGTATGCACCGGCAAGGCTCAGGCTCGGCGTCAGCGAGTAACGCGCATTCACCTCGTAGTTGTCGAGCCGGAGGCCGCCACCGAGGCTTTCGAAACCGGCGCCGCCGGCAAATACGCTCGACATGTTGTCGATCTGCGAATGGGTCCACAACAGGCCCACCGTAGCCGGACCGAACGTGTAGTTGCCACCGGTGCCCCAGATGCGCTGGCGTTGTGCGACGAAGTCGGCGCTGCCGTCGTCGAGCGCGACGGCGCCGTTCGGGTTCGTGCCGCTCACGCCGCCACCGGCGTTGTTGAGCTGGAGGTAGCCCGCAGCCAGGTTCAACGGACCACGTGCATACGTTGCACCAAAACCATACGCGCGGTTGTTCGAGAAACCGCCTGCCTTGTTGCTGAACGCGTACATGCCTTCAACCGTGAAGCCGCCGTAGGTGTTGCTGGTGTACTTCACTGCGTTGTTGATGCTCATCGAGTCTGCAGCGAGGTTATCGTTGTTGAACGGATGCGCGGAGAGGTTGCCGCCGTAGGTGGTGCCGGCCGAGGAGATCGGGCCGAGCACGTCGTTGACGGTGTCGAACTGGCGGCCGAGCAGCAACGTGCCGAACTGATCCGTCTGCAGACCGACATAGGCTTGCTCGCCGAACGCATCGCCTGCATTGAAGAGGCTGCCGTTGTTCAGGTTGAAACCATTTTCCAGTTTGAAGATGGCGTGCAAGCCGCCGCCCAGGTCTTCCGAACCTTTCAAGCCATACACGGTATTTTCCGTGGCGGCCCTGGTTTCTTGCCAACTAGTATGGCCACCCTGGTTATTCGCAAACACGAGACCCGTATCGATAACGCCATACAGGGTGACGCTGCTTTGCGCATGCGCGGACACCGCAAATACGCCTGACAGTGCGACTGCCAGCAAAGACTTCTTCATGCTTTTTAGCTCCATGATGTAGCGGGGACTGCGAGAGTAAATCGTCCTGGCGGCCATGCGGTCGTACGTCCCGTCAATGCGAGTCGCAGCGCCGCGCCGTGATATCCAGCGTGGTCTGATCAATGAGAACCGCGATGCTACGGGTTCCGAGATAAAAAGGTTATATAAAGTGACGGCGCTAATCGCGCCAAAAACGGCAGGTTAGCGAGCCCATTTACATCGCTGGAACAACAATCTGTTCTCTTTCAATGCGCTAGTCAGCGCGCAGGTCCACTTCTAGAATCGCTTCCTCAGTCTCTTCGTCTCCTTGGTGGACGAATTGCCCTTAAGACGCCAGCAAAGTTGACGATGACGACAGTTCCTCCGCTTAAGCAGCGCTATAGCGCAACCGCAATAGGCCTTCACTGGCTCATTGCGTTGATGATCGTGGCCGGCTTTTACCTCGGCTGGATCATGACGGATATCCCCGGCTTCACGCCCACCAAGCTCAAGTACTTTTCGTGGCACAAGTGGATCGGCGTGACGGTGTTCGCGCTCGCCGTGATTCGCCTCGCCTGGCGCCTGACGCACCGCGCTCCGGAAATGCCGCTGGGTATGGCGCCGCTGCAAAAGCTCGCGGCGGAAGCCGCGCACGTGATGCTGTACGCGCTGATGTTGGTAATTCCGATCTCGGGCTATCTATACAGCTCGGCAGCCGGCATTCAGGTGGTTTATCTCGGCATCGTGCCGTTGCCGACGCTGATCGGACCTGACACGGCGCTGAAGGCCATGCTCAGAATCGTCCACATCTGGTTGAACTACACCTTGCTGGCACTCGTGACCGTTCACGTGCTGGCGGCGCTGAAGCATCACTTCGTCGACCGCGACGGTTTGCTGGCGCGCATGATCCCCTTTCTCAAGTAGCCTCACGCTCAAGGCAGATATGAAGACTCCTTTTCTTCGCTGGATCCTGGCCGCGACAACGGTGGCCTCGCTGTCCCTCGGCGCAGCGCATGCGCAGGTCGATACGTCGAAAAGCACGGTGACCGCCATCTCGAAGCAGATGAACGTACCCGTCGACGGGACGTTCAAGAAGTTCACGGCGCAGCTCAACTTCGATCCGGCCAAGCCGGCCGCGGGCAGCGCCAAGCTGACCATCGACACGGCGAGCTACGACCTCGGCGACGAGAGCTACAACGCGCAGGTGCGCGGCAAGGACTGGTTCGACGCCGCGCAGTATCCGAATGCGACGTTCGTCTCGAGCGCCATTGCGCCGGCGGGCGGTAATCAGTTCAAGGTCAGCGGCACGCTGACCATCAAGGGCAAGTCCGAAAACGTCACGGTGCCGGTCACCGTCGCCCAGCAAGGTTCGACTCAAAGCTTCGACGGCGCATTGCCGATCAAACGCAGCCAGTTCGATATCGGCACCGGCGAATGGAAGGATACCTCAGTAGTCGCCGACGAGGTCGTGATCAAATTTCATATCGTGGCCAACAAGAAATAAGCCGCACAACCACCTGGAGAATTACTTTGAAAAAGCAACTTTTGGCTGTAGCAGTCGCCGCTCTCGCAGCAGGCGCATCGTTTGGCGCAATGGCCGCTGAAACGACTTATACGCTCGACCCGATGCACACCTCGCCGAGCTTCGAAGCCGACCACTTCGGTGGCGTCTCGACCTGGCGCGGCAAATTCACGAAAGCCACCGGTTCGGTGACGATCGATCGTGAAGCGAAGACGGGTTCGCTCGACGCGACCATCGACATGACGTCGGTGGATATCGGCAACGATACGCTGGATACAGAATTGAAGAGTCCGAAATTCTTCGACGCCGGTCAGTTCCCGACCGCTGTCTACAAGGGCACGTCGATGAAGTTCAAGGGCGACGTGCCGGTCGAAGTGATCGGCGAGTTGACCATGCACGGTGTGACGAAGCCGCTGAACCTGAAAATCGAGTCGTTCAAGTGCTTCCAGAACCCGATGCTCAAGCGCGAAGTGTGCGGCACGGAATCGACGGCGACGTTTGACCGCTCGGACTTCGGCGTCGACTTCGGCAAGACGTATGGCTTCAAGATGGCAACCGTCCTGCACATTCAGGCGGAAGGCGTGAAGCAGTAAGAGAGGATTGGCCCGCTGCTACGTGATGGCGGGTTCGCTTGAGTGACTGACACCCCGGCTCTATACGACCGGGGCGTTTTCACATGGGCGTCTGGCAGTGCGTTTCGTCCATGGATTTGCCCGACGACGGCGCACTGCGCGGCAAGCCACGCGTCGTCTGGTTAAGCCTTGTCGCCAGACGGTTTGCCATCATGCAGACCTATTGGACGCGTTGGCCAATCCACCCAGCGGTCGGGGCGAGTGGCTTCGTGGGCCTCGTTCATCGGATAGCGAATCCGGTTTTCCTGCTTGTCGGTTTCCCCGACGACCAGCAGCCGCACCTCTTGATCCGTGTTGTTGATGAAGGTATGGCAAATCCCGGTGCCCGCCGGAAACGCAACTGAGTCGCCCGGCTTCAACGGATGCAGATGGCCGTCGATCCACACATCCGGCGTGCCTTCGATCACAAACACGAATTCTTCCTCGGCACTCTCCGCATGCGGATACGAGGTCCGGCGGCCTGGCGGCAGGCGGCTGTGGTGAATGCCGATGCGCGTGATGCCCAGCTTTCTGGCGAGCGGCGCGCCGATACCCATCAGTTCGGTACTGCCTTTGTAGTGGGCGTCGTCCGGATTTTCCAGTTCGGTCCAGTGGCGGATGAACTCGGGTCGTTCCATCAATGTCTCCTTGTATTGGCATTCCTTGCGGGTCCGCCGTGCGCTGTGCTAGCGGGTGAGCCCACGCACGCGGTCAAGCAGCGCGTCGATTTCCGTATCGGTGGTCAGATAGCTAACGGATGCGCGAGCAATCGTGCTGAGACCTCGGGAATTCATATCGAGCGGCGTGTAAGCAACGCCGTTGCTGCCGATCGTCACGCCCTGTGCGGCTAACGCACGTTGCACCGCACCGGCCTCGTGGCCCGCCACGTTGAACGACACCAGCCCCGAACGCTCGCGGCCCTGATCGAGTACGGTCACGCCGCCAATCTGCGCAAGTTCGGTGCGCAGGGCCTGCGCAATGCTGTCGATGCGCGCACGAATGTTGTCGATTCCGATGTCCAGCGCCTCCTCCAGCGCATTGGCCAGTCCGCAGCGCAGCGCCGGCGCCAGTTCCGACGGTTCGAGGCGCGCTGCGTCGTTTCGCAGGACGGGCTCGCCGTTCGCATCGAGCGGTGCCGAATGGGTGTCGACGAACGCCGGTGTGAGTCGTGGCAGAAAATCCTGCCGCACATACAGGAGCCCCGTGCCGCGTGGACCGCGCAGGGCCTTGCGGCCGACGCTGGTCAGCACGTCGCAGCCGACTTGCGTCACGTCGATTGGCAACTGTCCGACGCTTTGCGCGGCATCGATGAAGTAGGCAATGCCGTGGCGGCGGGCAACTTGTCCGATGGCCGCCGCCGGATTGATGAGGCCACCGTTGGCGGGCATCCACGTCAGCGCGATCAGGCGCACCCGCTCGTCGAGCATCGCCTCCAGCGCTTGCGGATCGACTGCGCCGCTGTCGTCGGAAGGAATCGTTTCGATCGATGCGCCCGCCCGTTGCGCCGTGAGGCGCATGGTCGCGAGATTGCCACCCCATTCGTGGCGCGCAACGAGGATGCGGTCGCCTCGGTGCCATGCGCCCAGCGCGGCGAATGCGGCGCCCCAAGCCGGCGAGTTGCCCGACGTCACTGCTATCTCCGACGGCTGCGCGTTGAGCAGTCGAGCGGCGAGCGTGCGCGCCTGTTCCGTTTGCTGGCGCGCCGCCACGCCCGCCTCCATGGGGCCCATGGTTGCTTCGCGCCAGAGATGGTCGCGCATTGCTTCCAGCGTGGCCTCTGATGGCAGTGACGAACCGGCGTGGTTGAAGTGCGTGGTGTGTTGCGCACCCGGCGTCTGGGCGCGCAGCGCTTTCACGGCGTCAACGGTAAGAGGGGCTGGCATGGCTTTGGGGGCTCCAGTAGTGCGGGTAGGGTTCTTCAGGCCTGCGTATCAGGACTGCGTGAGCGAGACGACTGCTTCGACTTCCACGGCCACGCCGGATGGCAACGACGCCACACCGACCGCGCTGCGCGCATGCCGGCCAGCGTCGCCGAAAACCTGGACCATCAGATCCGACGCGCCGTTCCCGATGGCACTCTGACGATTGAACTCGGGCGTGCTGGCGACGAACACGCTAAGCCGCACGATGCGCGCCACGCGGTCGAGCCGGTCGCCGGTGGCGGCGGCAATCTGCGAGAGTATGCCGAGCCCGGCGAGGCGCGCAGCCGCTATGCCGTCTTCGTCTGTGACATTGTCGCCGAGACGGCCAACATAGGCTGGCTGGCCGTTCTTACGCGAGGTCTGCCCGGAAATGAAGAGCAGGTTGCCGTCCTGCACGAACGGGACGTAATTCGCGGCGGGCACGGCCGCGGCTTCCAGTGTGAGGCCGAGTTCGGCTACGCGGGCGGAGAGGGAGAGGCTCATAGTGTTTGTCTCAATGCGAAAGGGCGGGAGACCATCCTATTGCGGCCGCCGCCAACTGACCAATGAATTCTTGCGCGCGATACGCACGCGAAACTAATGCATCCAGTCCAGCGAATCTCATGCTACCCGTTGTTGCCGGACAGCGTGTGTTTTGAGGTGGCGGGTAATCTGATTATGATGTGTGTCTGCGCCAGACATTCCCGTCAGGCGTACCTTCACGGCGGCCTTCAGGCGCTGCCGGTAGCGATGTCACTTATGAACTCTACCCCCGATGCTGTTCCGCGCCCCGCCATGCGTCCTCTGACGCCGATTGAAGCGCGCGTGCTCGGTGTGCTGGTTGAAAAGCAGCACACGGTGCCGGACACCTACCCGCTTTCGCTCAATTCGCTGACCTCCGGTTGCAACCAGAAGACGGCGCGCGCACCGGTGATGAGCGTCACCGAGGCCGAAGTGCTTACCGCTATCGATGGCATGAAGCGCCTCAGTCTGGTGCTGGAAGGCAGCAGCAGCCGTGTGCCGCGTTTCGAACACAACCTGAATCGCGTGTTGGGCGTTCCCAGCCAGTCAGCCGCGTTGCTGACCGTATTGATCCTGCGCGGCCCGCAGACCGCTGCGGAGTTGCGCCTGAATACGTCGCGCCTGCATGACTTCGCCGATATCTCGTCGGTCGAGGTGTTTCTGGACGAACTGGCTGCGAACGAGCCGCCGCGCGTGGTGAAGCTGCCGCGCACGCCAGGCGAGCGCGAAAATCGCTGGGCGCATCTGCTATGCGGCGAAGTTAGCGTGAGCGAAGAGTTTTCGCGCGGCGTTGCGGAAGACTCGGTACCCTCCGCCGAGGTCGAGGCGCTTGCTGCGGAAGTGAAGCGCCAGGGCGAGGAACTGGGGCGCCTTCAGACGCTTGTTGAACACATGGCCGCTGAGCTGGGCATCAGTCTCGACAAGTTTGCGCCCGAACCGTAAGGCGTATTTATTAGCAGTTCAGTCGCCGGGGAAGTCCGCGAACGGATTACCCGTGTCCTTTGTTTCGGTGCTCAGGTTGTATTCGGCGCGTACGGCCTTGAGCACCGCGTTGATGTCGCGCTCGAAACCGGCGGCGTTGCCGAAGTGCTTCATGTCCCAGTTGCAGCCGGTTGCATCGGGCTCCTGAATCTGCGGCCGGGGCACGCGAATCTTCACGCCGTCTTCGACGACTTCATGAAGGCGATGGAGCCGCCGGTTGACCTCCTGCTGTAGCTGCGATGCGTTGAGCGTTTTGCGAATCATCAAAGTCTCCTCCTTCGTATTGCCCTTGCGAGTCTAACGTGTGTCGGGCTGCGTGCCACCGCGCATGCTACGCTCCAGGAAAACCCAGCTAGATAAACCATGCGCTCATTATCGTCTCGTTGCTTTCTCGGGGTCGCGTTCGTCGTTATAGCAATGTTAAGCGCTTGGGCCGACCGGGGCCACGCGCAGGCAAGCGCAGTCGCACTTTCAGGGTCGACCAATGCGACGATCGCAGCCGCCCGCAATCTACCGGCGTCGCCGGTCTGGGCTGTTTACTATGGCACGGCTGCGCAAACCAATCTTGATCAGCTCGCCTCGAGCTTCAACGTGATCGTTATCGAGGCCGATCCGGGTACCGACACCCCCAACTTCACGCCTGCGCAGATCACCGCTTTAAAGGCGCATGGGGCGAAAGTGCTCAGCTACCTGAATGTCGGCGCCTGCGAGACGTGGCGGACCTATTGGACGACCGTGCCTGCCGGCTTCGTCTCTTGCCGTGCGAATCACTCGGCGCAACTGGGTCAGTACAGCGGCTATTCCAACGAGTACTGGATGAACGTAGGCAACGCGGCCTATCAGAACCTGATCGTCAACTACGTCGCACCGCAACTGGCGTCGACCGGTGTCGACGGGTTCATGCTCGACAACTTCGAAATTGTCGGGCACGGCAAGAATGCCGACGAAGGCCCGTGCGATGCGAAGTGCGCGCAAGGCGGTCTTGATCTGGTCGCGCAGTTGCGCACTAAATTTCCGAACGCATCGATCGTCCTGAACGCTGCACCGACCTCGGCGATCAGCGGTTCAAGCGGAGGAATCTCGTTCCCGATGCTCGTGGACGGCGACTTTGCCGAACAGGTCTTCCTGCCTTCGCTCGACAGCTCGCTGCTGCAAGCGCTGCAGACGTGGAAGCATACCGAGGCGCAATTGCCGCGCAGCACGTTCTTCACGGGATCGCTCGACTACGTGAGTAGTTGCTCGGCGACATCGAATGCGCGAGGCGGATGGAAGGCCAGCGTCGCCGCGGGACTGAGCCCTGCGATTGCGACCTCGGCGCTCGACCAGGTGTGCTGGTGGCCGTTCTTGCCGGCAGCGGTGTCGAACTGAGCGAGCGGAGTGTCGAAACGATTGATTGCAGCGCCCTTTGATCTTCGACGCAGTCAATGAGCCTGCGGCACCAGTTCGAGCTGATGCACGGTTGTCCCCGGCAAGAACGGCGTTGCATCGCCGTGCACCCAAGGCAGCCACGTCGGCACGATCCGCGCCAGTCGGCGATGCTATACGTCACCCACAATGTCCGACGATGTGGAGTAACGCGCCGCCTCAGCGACTCTGGTAGATTTAACGTTCCACGCCTCGCCGATACACGTCCATCGCCATGTCATTCCAGAACTACTGGCTGTTTCTGCCCGCCTGCTTCGCCATCAACATGGCGCTCGGTCCAAACAATGTGCTTTCCATTTCAAACGGTGCGCGCAATGGCGTGCGTTGTGCTGTTCTGGTGGCGTTCGGACGCTTGCTCGCATTCGCGGTCATGATCGCGATCGCGGGCTTGGGGCTCGGAGCCCTGCTGCTTGCTTCTGCAACGCTCTTCACGGCGCTGAAATTCGGCGGTGCGGCGTATCTTGTCTGGATCGGCATCAAGCTCTTTCGCTCCGGCCCGACGCTTCTCGCGCGCCCAGCCGAAGAGGCTGGGGACGCCCGCAAGTTGTATAACTTGCGCCAGCTAACGAAACAGGAATTCATCGTCGCCGCCGGAAATCCCAAGGCGATTCTGGTTTTCACCGCCTTTTTCCCGCAGTTCGTGGACCGATCCGCGTACGCAACCAGTTTCACTGTGCTTGGTTCGACGTTTCTCGTGCTTGAACTGGTTGCCATTTCGATCTACGCCGTAATCGGCGCTCGACTTGGAACGGTGGTCAGTAGTTCACGAGGGCTTCGCTGGTTTAACCGCGTGAGTGGTTCGACGATGATCGGCTTTGGCCTGCTCCTGGCATTCTTGCGGCGTCCAGCGTCCTGACCTTACAGGGTAAACACCCACAACATTTCGCCGCGGCGCAAAGCAGCCAGAAGGCGTCCGCTTTTTATACTCCGGGCAAGCGTTGCATCAGACGACCCGTCGCTATCGAGCGGGTTGCTTCGCAACTGGAGACACCCTGATATGCCCTCGTTCGCCCGTTTCATGGCGCCTGCCTTCACCGCCTGCGCGATCCTGCTGTGGACGCCGCATGCCGACGCGGAGAAGCTCACGCTAATGACGGGCGGCGTGACGAAGATCATCTATCTGCCCGTCACCCTGGCATCGCGACTGGGCTACTTCCGCGATGAGGGACTGGACGTCGAAATCCTCTCGGAACCCGCCGGTGTAGACACCGCGACCGAACTGATTGCGGGCGCCGTCCAAGGCGCGGTGGGCTTCTATGACCACACGATCGATCTGCAGAGCCGGGGCCTGGAAGTCGAATCCGTCGTCGTTCTGGGGCAGGCCGCAGGGCTGGTCGAACTCGCGTCGACCAGGGTCGCAACGCCGATGCGGACGATGGCGGACGCCCGCGGCCGAAAACTCGGTGTGACGGGGTTCGGCGCATCCACGTATTTCCTGAGCCGCTATCTTGCACAGCAAGCGGGGCTTGCCGCCAACACCTACACGATCGTGCCGATGGGTTCCGACAGCGGCTTCGTCGACGCCATGATGAAAGGATCGATCGACGCCGGCATGGTCGAGGAGCCCACCGCATCGCGACTGCTGGCTGCGAACGCGGCGCAGGTCCTCGTGGATATGCGCAGCATCGAGGGCACGCGTACGGCGCTTGGCGGCCCCTACGCCGGCGCGTGTCTGTATGCGCAGCGCAAGTGGGTCGCCGCTCACCCGGACGAAACCCAGCGCCTCGTGCGTGCCGTTGCGCGCGCACTCGCATTTATTTCAACGCACAGTGCCAGTGCGATCATGGCCGCGCTGCCGAAGAACTTTGTTGGGGAGAACGAAGCGCTCTACCGGCAGGCGCTCTCTGCAACGATTCCTGCGTTTTCGCGCGACGGCCGGATGCCCGACGGCGCACCGCAGACGGTACTGGGCGTGCTCTCGGCGGTCGATCCGTCGATTGAACCGCGCCACGTCGATCTGGCGCGGACCTACACCAACGGGTTTGCCGACGAGGCCAACGCTGCTCCGGCCCACTGACGAGGACCGCTCCACAAACGCGCCCACGAGCACGGCACACGCAGCAAGATTTAACCGAGACAGGGGACACGAACCATGAAGGCCATCCGCATCGAGCAATACGGCGGACCAGAAGTTCTGCAACGGGTCGATATCGCCATTCCATCACCGGGTCCCGACGACGTGCTGATCCGCGTGGGTTGCGCCGGCATCAACTTCATGGACATCCATACGCGGCAGGGCAAATACAAGGAGTCGCGCACCTATCCGGTACGGTTGCCCTGCACGCTCGGGATGGAAGGTGCTGGCGAGGTCGTCGAAGCAGGTGCGAACGTCGCCTCGTTGAAGCGCGGCGACCGCGTCGCGTGGTGCATTTCGTGGGGCGCATATGCCGAATACGCGGTGGTACCCGCATCGCGCGTCGCACGCATTCCCTCTGCGATTTCGTTTGATCTCGCCGCAGCGGCGATCTTTCAGGGATCGACCGCGCATTATCTGCTCGAGGATGTTGCTCATCTTGACGCCGGCAGCACGTGCCTCGTGCATGCCGCGTCGGGTGGTATCGGACAGTTGCTGGTCCAGTTCGCCAAACGGCGCGGCGTGACCGTCTACGCCACCACAAGCAGCGAGGCCAAGGCTGAAGTTGCGCGTGGCCACGGCGCCGATCACGTGATGTTGTATGACGAGGGCCGTTTCGCTGACCGCGTGCGCGAGGCGACGAATGGACGCGGCGTCGACGTGGTGTTCGACGCGGTCGGGCGCGCGACCTTGCGAGACAGTTTCCGGGCCACCCGCACGCGCGGTCTGGTGGTGAATTACGGTTCGGTATCCGGATCGTTGAACGACCTCGACCCGATCGAGCTGGGCGAGGCAGGGTCGCTGTTCCTCACGCGTCCGCGTCTTGCCGATCATCTCGCGGATGCAGCAACCGTGCAGCGTCGTGCCGATGAAATCTTCGCTGCTTTGCAGGACGGTACGCTGAAGATCGAGATTAGCGGCCGCTACACGCTCGACAACGTCGAAGCCGCGCACGAAGCGCTCGAGTCACGTCGTCAATTGGGCAAACCCGTGATGACGATCGGCTGATCCGTCACGTTTCCATCGCTTACGAACCGTACCCGGTGGCCCCGATGGCTGCTGAGGACGTGTTCGTCCTTCACTATCGAGGTCATCATGACGTCTTCAACTGCAGCAAACGAATCGGCGGCTGTCAGCACGCCCGACGCTTCGAGGGAATCGCGCGCCCGCTCGGTCTTCCGCGTGGTCAGCGGCAACTTCCTCGAAATGTATGACTTCACCGTGTACGGGTATTACGCGGCAGCAATTGCAGCCACATTCTTCCCGACGGGTAACGAATTTGCATCCCTCATGCTTGCGCTTTCTGTATTTGGCGCGGGCTTTTTGATGCGGCCGGTGGGTGCCCTTGTGCTGGGTGCATACATCGACCATCACGGTCGTCGCAAAGGCTTGATTCTGTCGCTGAAGCTGATGGCGGTCGGCACCGCGTGCGTGGCCTTCGTGCCGAGCTACGCGTCGATCGGTCTCCTCGCCCCCGCCGTCGTGCTGTTTGGGCGTCTGCTGCAAGGCTTTTCCGCAGGGGTCGAACTGGGCGGCGTCTCCGTCTATCTGTCTGAGATCGCGACCAAAGGCAATCGCGGTTTCTATTGTTCGTGGCAGTCCGCGAGCCAGCAGGTGGCGGTGGTGTTTGCGGCGTCGCTCGGTGTGCTGTTGAACCGCCTCATTCCGGCCTCGGAGATGAATGCGTGGGGCTGGCGTATTCCGTTCATCGTCGGCTGTCTGATCGTGCCGTTCCTGTTCTACGTGCGCCGCTCACTTCAGGAAACAGAGGAATTTGCCGCACGCCGCCATCACCCCAGCATGGGCGAAATTGCCAAATCCATGGTGCAGCATGCGCGGCTGATTCTCGCCGGGATGGGGCTCGTTATCATGACGACGGCATCGTTCTATCTGATCACCGCATACACGCCGACATTCGGCAAGGTGGTGCTGAAGCTCACGTCGCTGGATGCGCTGCTGGTCACGGTCTGCGTGGGCGTGTCGAACTTCATCTGGCTGCCGATTGCGGGTGCCGTATCCGATCGCATTGGCCGCCGTCCTGTGCTGATCGCCTGCACCGTACTCGCGATTCTCACCGCTTATCCGGTCATGCAATGGATGGTCGTGCAACCGTCGTTCGGGCGCCTGCTGCTGGTCGAGTTGTGGCTCTCCTTGCTCTACGCGTGGTACAACGGCGCGATGGTCGTCGCGTTGACGGAAGTGATGCCGGCGCACGTGCGGACTACCGGGTTTTCGATGGCGTACAGTCTCGCCACGGTGATCGGCGGATTTACGCCGGCGATCTCCACCTGGCTGATTCATACTACGGGTGATAAGGCCTCGCCGGGTGCATGGATGTCCTTCGCCGCAGTGTGCGGCGTGGCCGCGACGCTGGTCCTGTACCGTTCGACCCAATCGCGGGAGCAGTACCGGACGGCATGAACGCTTTGGGGATAGATGCGATGAGGCTACTGCTCGTCGAAGACAATGATCAGCTCGCACACTGGCTCGCGAAAATTCTGCGCGACGATGGCTTCATGCTCGATCACGTGAGCGACGGCGAAGCGGCCGACGCCGCAGTGCGCACGATGCCCTACGACGTCGTGCTGCTCGATTTGAATCTGCCGCATCTCTCGGGTAAGAGCGTATTGCGCCGTATGCGTGAGCGCGGCGACGCGACGCCCGTGTTGATTCTGACGGCGACCGGCGCCGTCGACGAAAAAGTGGTGTGTCTCGGCGCAGGTGCGGATGACTACATCGTGAAGCCGTTCGACGCGCGCGAGCTGGTTGCGCGCGTGAAGGTGCTCGCGCGGCGGCAGTCGCCCTCGCGCTCCAACCGGCTGAAATGCGGCAACCTCAGCTACGACATGGACCGTTGCCAGTTCGCGGTCGAAGGCGAGCCGCTGACGTTGACGCCGCGCGAGCACGCGGTGCTCGAGGCACTGATCCTGCGCGCTAAAAAGACGGTCGCGAAGACCATGCTGGCGGATTCGCTTAGCAACGCGGATGCGCCGACCAGCGAAGACGCCATCGAAATCTACGTGTCGCGGCTGCGCAAGAAGCTCGAAAAGAGCACCGCGACCATCATCACGCTGCGTGGCCTCGGCTATCTGCTTGAAGACGGCGCCGATGACGAATAGCCTGCGATTAAGGCTGCTGCTGTGGTTGCTGTTGCCGATGACGGTGTACGTGATCGCGGCGGGACTGATTGCACGCGATAACGCGCAGCGCACGGCGAGTCTGTTGCAGGACGAGGCATTGCTGTCTTCGGCGCGCGTGATGGCGGGGGATATCCAATGGGAGGGCGGCTATTTGCACGCGGAAATCTCTCCCAGTGCGATCGAAATTCTCAGTTCACCGTACGGCGACGAGGTCTTTTTTAGCATTCGCGAAGTGGGTGGTGCGACGATTGCGGGAACGTCGGACTTCCCGCTACGCGTGCCCGGCGATTCGCCGCTCTGGTATGACGCGACCGTGAGCGGACATCCGATTCGCGCGGTGTCGCTGATTCGCCCGATGTACGACTCGGGAGCGGTCAAACAGGTTGTGGTGTCGGTGGGACGGACCTTGCAGCAACGGGACGCTACGGCCGCCGAGTTGTGGCGGCCGCAGATGCTGCATTTCGCGGGCATCGTGACCATCGCGGTGGTGCTGGTGTGCGTCGGGCTCACCTTCGAACTGCGCCCGTTGATGAGGCTCGCGAAAGACATGCTCGTGCGTGCGCCGAACGTGTCGCTACGGGTGCGGGCCGATCCGTTGCGCAACGAATTGCGTCCGATCGTCACGGCGTTCAATCAGAGCCTCGATATCATCGAACGGAAAACCGCTATGCAACGGCGCTTCATTGCGGATGCGGCGCATCAGCTGCGCACGCCGCTTACCTTGCTGGGCACGCAATTGCAGTACGCACGACGGCAGGACGATCTCGCACAAGTGAAAGAGACGTTGCTGGCCATGCATCGCAGCAACCTCTCGCTGGTTGCGCTGACCAACCAGTTGCTGCTGCTCGCGCAGGCCGAAGCGGCGGATTATGCGGACTTTGAAGGCGCGCCCGTCGATCTGCGAGCGGTTGCGACAGGGACCATTGAACAGCTTGCCTTGCTCGCGCAGCGTCGCCAGGTCGAACTGTCTGCTCATCTCGATGAGCCTGCGGAGGTGATGGGCAATGAGCCGCTGCTCTCCGTGCTGTTGTTCAATCTGCTCGACAATGCGATCCGCTATACGCCACCAGGCGGACATGTTGCGCTCAAGCTCGATTCGAAGGGCGAGCGGGTGGTTCTGACTATCACCGATGAAGGGCCGGGTATTAGCCCCGAGCTTCGTGATCGCGTGTTCGAGCCGTTCTTTCGCGCTTCCGGTGAGGAGGGGAGTGGGCTCGGGTTGTCGATTGTGCGAGAGATCGCGCGGGCGCATCTGGCTGAGGTCGTGTTGGACGATGGACCTGCCGGCCATGGGCTGACCGTGTCGGTGGTGTTTCCGGTTGTCCGGCGATGATGCTGGCGAGGCGGCGTGTCTGTTAGAAGCGCTGGACATTGCGCGTTGAAACACCGCCCCCGCGGCACAACTGCGCCGCAGCAAGGACTTGCCCAGATCAGCTTTCGAAATAGCGTGGCCGATCAATATCGGCGATCAGCCCGATCTGCTTCGGCTCCCATCCCAGCAGTTCCCGCGTGCGCTGACTCGAAGCAAAGTTGTCCATCCCGGCGAAATGCGCGAACCAGCCAAAATGATCCGCGGCTTCCCCAGCGTCCTTGCTGACAACCGGCAGATTCAGGCGCCGGCCGATTACGCCCGCGATGTCGCGGAACGGCACACCCTCTTCGGCCAGGCCGTGATACCGCGCTCCGGCGACACCCTTCTCAACAGCCAGCCGGAAGACGAGGGCCGCATCGAACCGATGTACCGCGGGCCAGCGATTGAGCCCTTCGCCCACATACGCCGAGATACCCTTTTCTCGCGCAAGTCCGATAAGGAGCGGCACGAAGCCATGATCTCTGTCACCGTGAACCGAAGGCGGCAGGCGTACCACCGACACGTTCACACCACGCGCCGCCAGCGAGGCCGCAGCTTCTTCCGACGCGACGCGGGGTATTGCATTAGGACCGGAAGCGGGCACGTCTTCCTCGGTGATGATATTTGCCGATGAAAGGAGCCCGGTCCCGGACGTGACGACCAGGGGCCGGTCAGAACTGGCGAGCGCCGAGCCGAGCGCTTCGATGGCGTGCCGGTCGATCTCGCAGTTTTCCTTGAACTTCGAGAAGTCGTGGATGAAGGCCGTGTGGATCACGCCGTCGCACGCCTTGGCGCCCGCAGCGAGGCTCTCCGTATCCAACAGTTCGCCCCGGTGTACCGCGGCTCCGATTCGCGCCAAGGCGTCGGCACCGGCGTCGCTGCGTGTCAATCCAAGGACCGAGTGTCCGGCTGCGAGAAGCTCGCGGACGACGGCTTCGCCGACAAAGCCGGTGGCTCCCGTTACGAATATACGCATACTGATTTCCTCATGGATTTAGGTACGGATAGACCCATTCTCTTGCGTACTTGCGAGCGGTAAAAGCCGGGAGCGTATACCGTTATGGGAGTTAACACCCTGCGAGATCAAGCGCGGTGCGCAACATAGACTTATAAATTGACGGACCGGAGACAGCATGACGAGTACGGTTGTTGCATCGCCCAGGCTAAAAATCATCCTGCGCAGCACGCTTGCCATGCTGGTGGTCAGCATCGCCATCAGCACCATCGACCGCGCCGCACTGGCGGTGGCCAATCCATTGATTCGCCAAGATCTGGGACTGTCGATTGCCGAGATGGGGATGCTGCTCTCCGCGTTTCTGTGGGCCTATGCGTTTTCCCAATTGCCGATCGGGGCGCTGATTGACAGCTTCGGTCCGCGCTGGCTGCTCGGTTGCGGACTTGCCGTGTGGTCGAGCGCGCAGTTGCTGTGCGGCCTCGTGACCAACACCGCCCAGTTTGCCGCAGCCCGTGCATTGCTCGGCATTGGCGAGGCGCCCCAGTTTCCTGCTGCGGCACGCGTCGTCAAGGACTGGTTTGCTGTGCGCGACCGCGGCTCGGCGACCGGCATCTTCATGTGCGCATCGTATCTCGGCACGGGGCTCGCCGCGCCGCTGCTCACGGCCATGATGTTGAGCTTCGGGTGGCGCTGGATGTTTATGACCATGGGCGTTCTCGGCCTCGTGATGTCGGCAGTCTGGTTCGCCGTCTATCGCAATCCGTCGCAGGTCGCGCTCACGGAAGATGAGCAGCGCTACCTCGGTGTCGTAGAAGCCACTTCAGGCGGCGGGAAGCGTGGCTTGAGTCTCGCGCAATGGCGCAGTCTGTTTCGATCGAGTACGACCTGGGGTTTGGTCATCGGGTATTTCGGCGTGATCTACGTGAACTGGCTTTTCAACACGTGGTTGCCGGGCTATCTGCATATGGCCCGGCATATGAGCCTGGCGCAGGTTGGATGGACGGCCGCCATTCCCTATACTTTCGCGGTCCTGGGGGCGCTCGTGGCCGGTTATCTGACCGACTGGCTCGCGCGCAAAGGCATGAGCCTGACCCATAGCCGCAAGGTGCCCGCGTGCGTCTTTCTGGTCGCGCAGACGCTGTTCGTCGTGGTTGCTGCGCTCGTGTCCGATAACAACGTTGCCGTGGCGTGCCTGTCCGGTGCGCTGTTCTGCGGCACGGCGGCCACCACGATTGCGTGGGCCATGATCACCGTGTTCAGTCCGCAGCGTTGCACGGGTTCGCTCGGTGCGCTGCAGAATTTCGGCGGCTATATGGGTGGTTCGCTCGCGCCGATCGTGACCGGGCTGATCGTGCAAAAGACCGGGACCTTTGTGCCGGCGTTATACCTCGGTGCCGGCATGTCGTTGTTCGCGGCGCTTGCGTATCTGGTGTTGATTCGCGGCCCCGTCACCTTGCGCGTGAGCGAGGGGGCGGAGGACAATCCGGAACGCCTATCGCCGGTTACAAAACCGGTGCCACCACAAGCCAAATCGTAAATCGCCTATGCCGGACCTATCGACGCTTGTTGCGCTGTTGATCGTCGTCGCGCTCTGCCTGTCGTTGCTGATGTTTCAGCTCATCACAGGCGTCCCGCCGATGTCGTCAAGCGCAGCGGAGGCGGACGACGTCGTTGCGCTATTGAGGCAGGCGAGCTTGCCGGAACAGGCCATCGTGTACGAACTGGGCAGCGGCTGGGGCTCGCTCGTCATCGCTCTGGCAAGGGCGTTTCCCGACGCGCAGATACGTGGCATCGAAATGTCGCCGCTGCCCTATTGGGTCGCGCGCTTTCGGACTCGCAGGATATCCAACGTCTCTTTGCAGCGCGCGAATTTCTACACATGCGATTTGCATGACGCACACGCAGTGACCTGCTACCTGATGATCAAGCCGATGCCTAAACTGGCGGCCCTCCTCGATCGCATGCTCAAGCCTGGAACGCCGGTGGTGCCGCTCACGTTCTGGTTTCGCGAGCGCGAAGCCGCGGTTAGACGGCAAGGCCCCGGACTGGGTCCCGGGCTGCGCGGCTCGGCCGCGTTGTATTTCTGGCCTGCGCACAAAGCTCAGGCGCGGTGAGGAGCGCCGGGCGTAGTCAACGTGTGGTTGAACCCTGTGGAGCACGCGGAATGACGCCCGGTATGGTGGTTTATGCTTGCGACGAAAACGAAGTTGAACGAATAGGAGTCGCTCATGACTGAGAAGCCAGATCCTGCACCCGACAGCACTGCCGCGCGAGTCGCCTTGTGGCGCGCGCTGCATGTCGAGGCCGACCCTCCGCCGCATGTACTGGAAGACGAGATCGGCCTTAAGCTGCTCGCCCCGGACGAGGACTGGCGCCGCCGCGGGGACATGGACCCCCAGTTCACCCGTCCCTTCCGCGCCTCAATCGTGGCGCGTGCCCGCTTCATCGAGGACCTGGTGGTGGAACAGGCCGGTCGCGGGCTTAGCCAGTATGTCATCCTCGGCGCCGGCCTTGACAGCTTCGCGCAGCGGCGGCCGGAGATCGCGTCCCACCTCAAGGTGTTCGAGGTCGACCAGCCGGTTCCTCAGGCATGGAAGCGTCAACGCCTGATCGAACTCGGCTTTGGCGTTCCGGACTGGCTGCGTTTCGTGCCGGTCGATTTCGAGGCCGGGGGCAGTTGGCGGGAATGGCTCGTGACGGCGGGTTTCGATGACAGCAAGCCGGCCATCGTGGTTTCCACAGGCGTCAGCATGTACCTCACCAGGGAGGCGAACGCGGCCACGTTGCGCGAGGTGGCTGCCCTCGCCCCAGGATCGACGCTCGCCATGACGTTTCTACTCCCCCTGGAGCTGGCAGACCCAGAGGTTCGTCCCGGACTTGAGATGGCGGAGAAAGGGGCGCGAGCGAGCGGGACGCCTTTCATCAGCTTCTTCACCCCGCCGGAGATCCAGGCGCTGGCTCGCGAAGCCGGCTTTAGAGAGGCGCGGCATGTTTCGGCGGCCGATCTCACCCAGCGCTACTTCACGGGCAGAACAGACGGTCTGCGGCCGCCCAGCAATGCGGAGGAACTGCTGGTGGCGAATACGTAGCTAACCTCACGATCCGATGCGGGGGCAACTTCCCCGCGAGGGGCTCATGTAAGGGGTAGCCCGGGGTAGAGAAGAGTCCTAAAGCGGGATAGATTGCTTACTAGAATAAACGAGTTGTAATGTTCGACAGGAGACGCGCGGGCCTTGGCAGCCGAAACCCCGCGCTGAACGAGAGGGAGCCTGACATGGTGCGCACCGATTTGACGGTACTCGCGGGCGTCGGGATTCTGGCGCTAGCTTGCCTGGTTGCCTGCGGCTTTTACGTGTACTGGTGTAGCGGCAGCTACCGCAACCGAAAGCTGCGATCGCGGAGACCAACGAGCGTTCGGCGGGCGATCCAGCGGGATAACCACGTATCTTCGGAAGTCGATGCCACCTTTGGCACGCAATTAAGCCAACGCTGTAAAACCTCGCTGTATCGGCTGATGTTCGGCGAGGCCCATGACGAATGCATCGTCTTCCTGATGGCCGCTAGCCGTGCCGCCGCGCAAAAGGAAGCGACGGACGCGCTGGCCGCGATCCATTGCATGTCCCCCGACGAAGTATCTGTCCACAACCTAGCCTCATTCCGCGAGCTGATCGATAGCGGTGTCAGCGAGGATGAGGACCTGCGCCTGTTCGAAGTGGCCTGGGAAGGCTCGAACGTCAGCGCGTGGGCGGAGCACCCGCTCTTCCTGACCGATGACTCCACCTTGCTGGGCAAGTGGGCCGAGTTGTATGCGGACCTTGCGCGGGAGTTGGCTACGAGCGCGATCAATCGTGCGCGAGGGTAGCAATATTTCATGAACGGCGGATTTCACTATCCGTTTCCTGCTTCGACGCGTACCGTCGAGCGCGGCAAAGTTGTGACCGCGCGCGAGGCGGTTCAACTCGTGCGCTCCGGCGACACCATCGCGACGGGCGGCTTCGTCGGAATCGGCTTCGCGGAAGAAGTTGCCGTCGCGCTGGAGGAGCGGTTCCTGAACGCGAGCGGCGCCGGCGACCAGCCCCTGCGCGACCTGACGTTGGTCTACGCCGCAGGGCAGGGAGATGGGAAGACCAAAGGGTTGAACCACTTCGCACACGTGGGTCTGGTTCGCCGCGTGATCGGAGGTCATTGGGGGCTCGTGCCTGGCCTGCAAAAACTCGCCATCGACGGCCTCATCGAGGCTTACAACCTTCCGCAAGGCGTCATTTCACATCTCTTTCGCGACATCGCGGCGCACAAGCCCGGACATCTGTCGACGATCGGGCTCGGAACCTTTGTCGATCCGAGACACGGCGGCGGCAAGCTCAATTCACGTACTACTGAAGAGCTGGTCCGCCTGATGTCGGTGGATAACGAGGAATTTCTCTTCTACAAGACGTTCCCGATTGATGTGGCCATTATCAGAGGGACGACGGCGGACGCGTCGGGCAACATAACGATGGAGAAAGAGGCGCTCACGCTCGAATCGCTGTCGATCGCAACCGCAGCCCGCAACTCCGGCGGTATCGTGATCGTGCAGGTCGAGCGGCTTGCCGAGTCGAACACCCTCAATGCGAGAGAGGTAAAGATCCCGGGCATCCTCGTCGATTGTGTGGTGGTGGCGAAGCCGGAAAATCACTGGCAGACCTTCGGCGAGCCGTATTCCGCTGCGTTTTCCAGTGAGCTTCGCGTGGTCGCAACCTCGCTGCCCCCCATGCAACTCGACGCGAGAAAGGTCATTGCGCGGCGGGCTGCGTTCGAGCTCATGCCCAACAGCATTGTCAACCTCGGTATCGGCATGCCGGAAGGCATTGCCAGTGTCGCCAACGAGGAACAGGTCATCGACCTCTTTACGATGACGACCGAGCCGGGTGTCATCGGCGGCATTCCTGCGGGCGGCCTGAACTTCGGCGCGGCGACGAATACCCAGGCCATTGTCGACCAGCCTTATCAGTTCGACTTCTACGATGGGGGTGGGCTGGACATCGCGTTTCTCGGCCTCGCGCAGGCGGATCGACAGGGCAATCTCAACGTTAGCAAATTCGGTCCGAAACTCGCGGGCGCAGGCGGTTTTATCAACATCAGCCAGAGCGCAAAAAAAGTCGTATTCGTCGGTACCTTTAACGCAGGCAACCTCGATATCGCGGTCGAAGAAGGACGTCTGAAAATACGGCGTGAAGGCACCTGTCAGAAACTCGTTGAGTCGGTGGAGCATCGGACTTTCAGCGGCGAGTACGCATTAAAACGTGGCCAGCCTGTGCTCTACGTGACCGAACGGTGTGTGTTCGCGCTGACGGCCGCCGGTCTCGAACTGATTGAGGTTGCGCCGGGCGTGGACATCGAGCGAGATATCGTTGCGCAGATGGGATTTGCTCCGGTCATCAACAAGGCCCCGCGTTTGATGGACGAGCGCATATTCCGGCCTGCGCCGATGGGGCTGCGTGGCGCCATTGTCAGATTGGGTTTCAACGAACGATTCAGCTACGACGCCGCTCAGAACATCATCTTCATTAATTTTGAAGGACACGAGATTGGCAGTCTCGAAGACGTCGAGGCGATCCGCGCAGAAGTTGAGAGCAGGCTGCGCGATGTGCGGGTGAAGCCGCACGCCGTCGTCAACTACGATAACTTTTCGATCCGGCCAGAGGTCATTGACGCCTATTCGGATATGGTGACGTCGCTGGTTTCCCGCTTCTACGATGGCGTGACACGCTATACGACCAGTAGCTTCCTTAGACTGAAACTTGGAAATGCGCTGCAGCAGCGCAGTGTCTCGACTTATATCTATGAAAGTTCGGACGAGGCAAAAGCTCATGAAGACGACATGTCACGACCGCGCTAGCAACAGGCGGCTCATGACAACAGGAACGTGATCGGGCGCGCTCCCGCCTTTACAGCTTTTTAGACGCCCCATTGTCGCCATACGTCGCCAGCCCGCTCTCAGCCAGCACCGCGGTTAACGAACAACGCAGCAGTTCGATTGGCCGTATCAGCCTTCCGGGCAGCGAGCCGTGCACGAACCACACGTCGACGCCGGTGCGGAAATCGACGGCGTCGATCACCTGTATCGCGTCGCGATGAGCCGAACGCTCCAGGACGTCTGGTGTAGCGACGCCGATCCCTAGACCGCGCGCCACCAGCGATAGTTGCAACTCCGAACCAAATGCTTCGACCGCGACGTTGAATGGCAAGCCGGCCATTTCCAGGGCGCGGCTCAACGCCGATCGCATGCCACAGCCGTTCTGATTGAGCACCCACGCGTGTTTGGCCAGATCCGCAAGCGTCACGGGCGTATCGGGCAGGCCCAGCGACCGTGGCGCGACGATCACAGTCGGCTGGAACGCGAGGGCGGTTGCGCGCACTGTGTCCGGTGGCACGAAGTTCGAAGGCATCAGTACCACCGATGCATCCAGCGCCGCCCGTTCGACGCTTTGCACGAGACCGGGTGACCAGCCCGCTGTGACCCGCAGGGTGAGCCGCGGAAATGCGCTACGCAAATGGTCGACCGGTTTTTCCAGCGCCAGGTCGGCCAGAAACGGCGGCATGCCGATTCTTAGTTCGCCGACGGGCTCACTGTCGGCTGAGGCCACCGACAGTAGATCGTCGACCGCGCCCAACACGGTGCGCGCGAGCGCGTAGACCTCGTTGCCCGTGGCGGTCGGCTTGAGCGGCTTGCTCTGGCGATCGAGCAGTTCCGCGCCGAGCGTGGTTTCGAGGCTCTGCACGCGCCGCGTCAGACCGGGCTGCGTCAAATGAAGGCGCTCGGCGGCGCGCACCATTGAACCGCTCTCGATAACCGCAACGAACGCCTGCAGATCATGTGTGTTCAAAACAAACTCGCATAATTAATATACGCATATTTCAATTGTAGCATATTGTGTGGGTAGCTACGATGGCCGCATCCAGTCCTCGGAGCTTCCCCTTGGTGAATCCCTCTGCTGAAACGCCCGCCGACACGGCTGCAGCGGCCCGCGCCGAAAGGCCGCCCACGCCCGCTCTCACACCGCTGCTCACTGTCTTCTTCGCGACCGCAGTCGGCGTGATCGTGATGAACCTGTTTGCTGCGCAGCCGTTGACCGGCGCGATCAGCCGCAGTCTGCATCTTGCGCCGCAGTTCGCGGGACTGGCGGCGATGCTGCCGCAACTCGGTTACGCCGCCGGATTGGTGCTGCTGGTGCCGCTCTGCGATCTGCTGGAAAACCGGCGCCTGATCGTACGCACGCTGGTGTGCTGCGCCGTCTTCCTCGCAATCGCAATGTGCACCGATTCACGCGGCGTGTTTCTTGCCGCGGTGTTCGCTGCCGGTGCGGCATCGAGCGTGATTCAGATGCTAGTGCCGATGGCCGCGTCGATGGTGCCGAAAGCCACCGCGGACGCGCAGTCGGCAACGTGATGAGCGGCCTGATGCTTGGCATCCTGCTGTCGCGCCCGGCCGCCAGTCTGATCGCCGGAACGATCGGCTGGCGCGCGTTCTACGGTCTTGCCGGGGGGATCGACGCGCTGCTCGCCGTCGTGCTTTACATCCAGTTGCCGGTGCGCGTACCGCCTGTCTCGACGCGCTACCCGACCCTGCTGCTCTCGCTATGGACGCTGCTGCGCGACGAACGTGTGCTGCAACGGAACGCCGTCTCGGCGGCGCTGGTAATGGGCGCATTCAGCGCGTTCTGGACTGCTATCGGCCTGCGGCTTGTGCAGCCGCCGTTCAGCTTCGGCATGGACGGGATTGCGCTATTCGCGCTGACCGGCGCGGCGGGTGCGATCGTCACGCCGCTCGCGGGGCGCGCGGGCGATCGCGGCCTGGGCCGGCGAACCTTGTTTGCCGGGCACGTCACGATGCTCATTGCGCTCCTCGTAATCGGTGTCGCGGGCGCCGGTTGGGGCGGCTTTTCAGCGAGCGCGCATCCACTGCTAGCGGTCACGATGCTGGCGGCTGGCGCCGCTGCGCTCGACGCCGGCGTGGTCACCGATCAGACGCTGGGCCACCGGGCCATCAACCTGTTGAATCCGGCAGCGCGCGGCAGACTGAACGGCTTATTCGTCGGCGTGTTCTTTATAGGCGGGGCGCTGGGTGCGGTGTTGTCGGGAGCGATGTGGGCATGGGCCGACTGGGGTGGCGTATGCGCGGTGTGTTTCGGTTTCACGGGCCTCGCGCTCGTGCTCAGGTTAGCCGGCGCAGCCGGCGGTCGAGATGTTTAATTGGGAAAGAGCCGACGATCAATTAATATCTTTTACGACCTAATTGCGGCGAAAAAATATATTGGACGTCTCACCGGCGATCTCGCACCATTCGTACATTCCCAGTACACCGTGCAAACCGCCGCAAGTCGCCGCTGCGGGCTACCGGCGCACCGTCGCCGCCCGCAAGGATGCATGGCTGGCCTGGGCACAATTCTAATTTTGACGACCCCAATACCAGAGGATCCAGATGCCTGACTATCGCTCACGAACTTCGACCCATGGCCGCAACATGGCCGGCGCCCGCGCCTTGTGGCGCGCCACCGGAATGAAGGACGGTGATTTCGGCAAGCCCATTATTGCGGTGGTGAACTCGTTCACCCAGTTCGTGCCGGGGCACGTGCATCTGCGCGATCTGGGCGCGCTGGTCGCGAAGGAAATCGAAGCGGCAGGCGGGGTGGCCAAGGAATTCAACACCATTGCGGTCGACGACGGCATCGCGATGGGCCATGGCGGCATGCTGTATTCGCTGCCCTCGCGTGAACTGATCGCCGACTCGGTCGAATACATGGTCAACGCGCACTGCGCCGACGCCATGGTCTGCATCTCCAATTGCGACAAGATCACCCCGGGCATGCTGATGGCCGCCATGCGCCTGAACATTCCTGTGGTCTTCGTCTCCGGCGGTCCGATGGAAGCGGGCAAGGTCAAGTCGCCGACAGACGGCCAGGTGATCGCCAAGATCGACCTGATCGACGCGATGATCAAGGCGGGCGACTCCAGGGTCAGCGACGCCGAAGTGGCGGAAATCGAGCGCAACGCTTGCCCGACGTGCGGCTCCTGCTCGGGCATGTTCACCGCGAACTCGATGAATTGCCTGACCGAGGCAATCGGCCTGGCGTTGCCCGGCAACGGCACGATCGTCGCGACGCATGCATGGCGCAAGGGCCTGTTCGAGCAGGCTGGCCGTCTGGTGGTGGACCTATGCCGCCGCTACTATCAGGAAGACGACGCCTCGGTTCTGCCACGCAATATCGCCAACAAGCAGGCCTTCGAGAACGCCATGGCGCTCGACGTCGCCATGGGCGGTTCGACCAACACCGTGCTGCACCTGCTGGCAGCCGCGCAGGAAGGCGGTGTCGATTTCACGATGTCCGACATCGATCGCATCTCACGTAAAGTGCCGTGCCTGTGCAAAGTGGCGCCCGCAACCGACAAATACCATATCGAAGACGTGCATCGTGCCGGCGGCATTCCTGGCATTCTCGGCGAACTGGCCCGTGCGGATCTGCTGGATCTGTCGTGCGGCAACGTGCATAGCGGCACGCTGGGCAATGCCATCGCCAATTGGGACGTCGCGGGTGGCGCCGGCGAAGCCGCGCAGAAGCTCTTCCGTGCGGCTCCGGGCGGCATTCCGACTACCGTCGCATTCAGCCAGGAAGCCACCTTCGCGTCGTTGGATACTGATCGCAAGAGCGGCTGTATTCGCAGCAAGCAGAACGCGTATTCGAAAGACGGCGGCCTCGCCGTGCTCTACGGCAACCTCGCGGAGAAGGGCTGCATCGTCAAAACCGCGGGTGTCGACGAATCGCAATGGGTGTTCTCCGGCCGCGCGCGCGTCTACGAGAGCCAGGATGACGCCGTCGAAGCGATTCTGGGCGACAAGGTGGTCGCGGGCGACGTAGTCGTGATTCGCTACGAAGGTCCGAAGGGCGGCCCTGGCATGCAGGAAATGCTTTATCCCACGTCGTATCTGAAATCCAAGGGTTTGGGCAAGAACTGCGCGCTGTTTACCGATGGTCGTTTCTCCGGCGGTTCGTCGGGGCTGGTGATCGGACATGCGTCGCCGGAAGCGGCGGAAGGCGGCACGATCGGTCTCGTGGAAGAGGGCGATGTGATCGAGATCGACATCCCCAACCGCAAGATGCATCTGGCGGTGTCGAACGAGGAACTGGCACGCCGTCGCGAAGCCATGGAGGCACGCGGCGACAAGGCCTGGCTGCCGGTGAATCGTGAACGCGTGGTGTCGCAAGCGTTGCAGGCCTATGCTGCGCTGGCGACCTCGGCTGACCGTGGCGCGGTGCGGGATCTCGCGCAACTCAAGCGCAAGTAAGGCAGAACGGCCCTGTCGCAGTGATGCGAACAGGGCCAAGGAGATCGATGGGGCGCGTACTGCCTGTCGGTCTCCGCGCTGATCGGCCTAAAGGCGTCGATCAGCGACAGTCATTCATAGACATCCGCGCCCTCGCAATGAGGGCATGTCGCCCGCTTTCCGGAACTGTGTCGGCAGCGCGGCGTCATTCGGTGTCTTGCTCAACTTCTCGGAAACCTTGTCCATGCCGACGGCGATGGAGTGCGTCGACGGGCGGCAATCGAATTGTTGCGACCGCAAACTGCGTTCCACATACGAAAGCGTCGATGCAAACATCCGCGGAATGCATCTTGCTCCTCGAGTACATAGGTCTCTGCCCACGCGTCGTCCGTGCAATCCGGAAACACGCGATAAATGGCGACGCTTGAGGCAGCGTTCTTTTTCACTTACGAGAGAAAGGAGGGATCCATGAGTGTGGTGTTCTCCGGGCGGCGCGAAGTGGTCGCCGCATCACGCGTTGTATTCGAGGCGCTTGTTGATGGCAAAGACATCTGGTGCAGCGTGTCCGCTGATGCATTGGATGACCAGTTTGGCAATCAAGGTCGATTTCATGCAGATTTGCTACGTACGTTTGAGGCTAACCGGGTCGTGATCGAGGGTGCGGCTACACGTGTACTCGAACGCAGCGGAGCGCGCTCTGTAGAACTGGAAACCGCTGACTTTCACTGAGCGGCGGGCAGTGGGCGGGCGCATCTGCGCCCGCGGCGCGAAAGGAGGGCGCTGCAACGACCCATTTACTGCCCGTTTGCTTTCTTTTCGGCGTTCTGGATATTCTCCGGATAGTCATTTTCGTTAGCCGAAGGGTTATATCCGTTCTTTTCCAGCTTTTGAAGCTCCGCATTCCTTTGCGCACGGCTTGCTTTACGGGCTGTTTTCCTTGCTGCCTTCTGTTGCGCCGGCGTGGTCGCGGATGCTGCCGGTTGCGTGCCCGTCGGCGCGGCTTGCGCCGTGTTGCCCGTAGGCGGGGTTGCGCTTGATTGACTGAAAGCCGGTGAGCTCAGGCAAATAGCAGCGGTAAGGATAACTAAGGCGCGGACATGCCGGTTCGATGGGGTCATTTTTTCCTCCGTGGTTGAAGTGGTTTCGCGCTATACCGCAAGGGACGTACCCGGTCACGTTGCGCTTGACCCGTGCTGCGGGGAATGTTTGAATTTGCCAGGCTGTCGTTCGGCAATCCTCACATCGCAACAGGAGGGACCGGTGGGCCCGACATCTTCACCGATATCTGCCGCCCAGCGCGCACTCGACACGGAGCCGCAATCCATTGATGCTCCGATGTCGGCGGCTGCCGCGTTTCTGGTCCTCATCGTCAAGGATGACGAAGCGTCGCTCTCCACCGCCCGCTCGGTGGTAGCCAGTACCGACGACCTCGTCAAGGACGTCAGGATCCGGGCCAATGGTGGCGTGTTCACCTGCAACGTTGGGATCTCGCATCGCGTCTGGGGACCCCTCACAGGAAAACCTGCGCCCAAGGAGCTCGCGCCGTTCCGGGAGGTGCGGGGCGCCACGCACACTGCGGTGGCCACCGCGGGCGATCTGCTGTACCACATCCGCGCAGAGTCGACGGACGTGATCATCGAGTTCGAAAAGCTTCTCCTTGAGGCCCTTGGCGACGCCGTCACTGCCATCGACGACGTGGCGGGATTCCGCTACTTCAACGGGCGCGACCTGCTCGAATTTGTCGACGGCACCGCGAATCCGGACGGCCTTGACCTGCCCGCCGCGACGATCGTCGGCGAGGAAGATCCGGCCTACGTCGGCGGCAGTTACGTGGTGATCCAGAAGTATCTGCACGACCTGTCAGCCTGGCGCGCGCAGAAGGTGGAGACCCAGGAGGCGATCATTGGCCGCACCAAGTTCGACAACGTCGAGTTGCCGGACGCGATCGAGGGGCAAAAGTCGCACAAGACACTCTGCACGATCGAGGACGCCGAGGGCGAGCACGACATCCTGCGCGACAACATGCCGTTCGCTGTCCCTGGCCGCGGCGAGTACGGCACCTACTTCATCGGCTATTCGCGCCACCTCTGGGTAATCGAGAAAATGCTGGAACGGATGTTCGTCGGTAATCCTCCACCACTTCACGACCGGATCCTGGACTTCTCCAAGGCCGTCGCCGGCGTGACCTTCTTCGCGCCAGCCCGGAAGTTCCTGAGCGATCTTGATGGCTGATGGGTCGGGTCGTCCCAGCGGCGGACCGCCCCATCACGCCGCGCTGCGAAGCGGGTAATCGCTCGCCACACGTTCCAGCGTGGCACGACGATGCTTGCGTGGCCTTACTTCGCGAACAGCATATCGAGGCTCGCGAACGACTTGAATTCGAGCGCGTTGCCGCTTGGGTCCAGAAAGAACATGGTGGCCTGTTCGCCCGGTTCGCCCTTAAAGCGGATGTACGGTTCGATCACAAATTGCATGCCGGCCGCCTTCAGCTTTTCCGCGAGCGCGGTCCACTGCGGCATCGTCAGGAGCGCGCCGAAATGGCGTATGGGGACGCCGTGTCCATCGACGGCATTGGTCGAACTCACACCCGTTTCGCCCGGCGCGAGATGCGCGACGATCTGGTGACCGTAGAGGTTGAAGTCGACCCAGTCGGGCGCGCTACGGCCTTCGGGACAGCCCAGCAGGTCGCCGTAGAACGCGCGCGCCGCCTCGATGCTGTGGACCGGGAATGCGATATGGAACGGGAGGAGTGGGGTAGTCATGGCGACAGGGGCTTCCAGAGGTTGAAGGAATGTGCGCTTCATCAAGCGTCTGGACAGCATGGTAGACATGACGATCGTGAATGAATAACGATATATTTCCGGTCTGAGATCCAAATTTATCGATGAATTGATGCGCCGGGAAAGCTCAGACCGTCGGTTCGTCAGTTCATACTCGCTTTGCCGCCCGCTGGTCGGGATACCACGACGTGAACTTCATCGTCGCGATCAGTGCCACTGCCGTCGCGATGATTCCCGCCGAATGTGGCAGCGCCGGCACGTAAGCCATCACGATATCGGCCAGCACGAGCACCCCGAAGGCGACGGCCCAGGCCGCGCTGATCACGTAGTTGATATGCACGAAGTCCGGGCTGTGCCAGTGTTCGCGACCGACGGCTTCGCGAGCGTATTGCAGCGTGAACGGCTGCCGCAAGGCGATCGACGCCAGCACGATCAGCATCAAGCCGGCATCGACGCGCAGCCGCACTGCGGCGATCGACCATTGCACGTCGTTCGTGAGCGCGTAGACTGTAAGCGCACCGAACAGCAGGACCGTGCCGATCTCCAGCAGCTTGATGCGGCGTCCCGGTGTCACCAGATCGCGCACCAGCAAAACGCCAGCGACAAGGGCGCCGGCCGCGAGTCCCGCCGGTACGCCGACCAGCCGCTCGATCACCACGAACGCCATAAAAGGGGCAAACGCCAGAAGAAGATTCATCTTGAGCTCCAGAGTGTCCAGTCGTCCAAGCGGTAGCGCGAGTTCGCGCTGCCGCAATAAGAGGGTTGGGCAAGCAGGTCAGTGTCGTCGCCCGTTAATGTTTCCAGTGGAAAAATATTAACGGGTGATCATCCGTGTGGTCAAGATATCTTTCCATTGTAAAAATCTATCAGAGCGGATTCGTCGAAAGATCAGCCAGTTGGGCACGCACGGGACAGGGCCGCCCGCGGCCTATTTGCTGCGCTCCGAAGATCGAATTGGAAAAATGAGCATGGCGGCAGCGAGGCCGAGTGTTCCGCCGAGGAGCGTCTCCCAGGCGCGGGCGGCGAGCACGGGAATCGAGTGCATGCCACTTGCCGCAAGCGTGACGATCAACGTGAAAGCGAACGCCCCGCAGGCGATGTCGTAGCGTTCGGGCAACGCCATCGCGTAGATGATCATCGCGAGTGCGGCTGCCGCCCATATCAGCAGCGGCGCGTGCTCTGCAAGCGGCAGGCAGGCAAGGCCTATTGGAACGCCGATCAGCGTACCGATAATGCGGCGACGCACCCGCTGCATCGTACCGGTCGCCGAACCTGCGACAACGTAGGTGCACGCAGTGATGGCCCAGGCAGACTCCTCAAGGCCAATCAGGCCGTTCAGCAAGACGATGACCAGCGCGCCGATGCCCGCTTGCAATCCCATGAAGAACTCCGGCGACCATCTTCCGGCAGTGGGCTCCGGCCCGGCGGCGAGCGCGGCAGCGATGACGGGTCGTTCCGCCGGGCCGCTTAGCATGCGTGGCACGATCGACGCCAGCGTGGCGATCAACGCGGCAATCCCGATCGCCCGCAGGTCGGCCGTCGTTAGATGGGCGCCATAAGCGAGCAACTCGCCTATATAGATTTGAGATCCCATACCAGCGCCAAGGATCCCGAATCGTTTGAGATATCCGACCAGGAATGCGCCAGTCACGAGAATCAGTTCTGGTTTCACCGGGCCTGCGTGTTGCAGCGGCCCGGATAAAACCACGAACAAAACCGCACCCAACGCGGCGGCAAAGCACAGCAGCATGAGATCACGGCTTGACTCGGCTCGTTTTGTCCTGCCCTCGGACACGCTCGCCCAGAGGGCGAAGCTACCCGCGAGGTAACCCAGCGAGATGCTGCTGGGCACACTATGGGCAATGTCCTGCAACGTCCCGAGTGCGGCCGCGATGCCGTACGCCGTCACGAGTCGCAAGCCCTTGATTCGACGGTGCGTACCGGGATCGACGCGCGTTAGCCAGCGATCGACAACCGCTACTGGCCGCAGCATGCTCCGGAAGGATCTTCCGGTTTGATGAGGGGAGCGTTGCGGGCTGTCATTCATGGTGTTGTCCGTGATGATCGCTTCCGGAGAAAAACGCCGACGGCAACGCGAATTATCCAAGCCGTGCCTGGCGCGATGCGGATGCGTCGAGTTGCAACGCAGCGTCACCTACGATACCAAGATCGCGTGTCGATCGCTCATTGAGTCCACAAAAAACGTGACGCACCGTGTCGCCGGGTGCCGAGTTACGTTAGGGGAATGCTCCGTGATACGCTCATTCCCCACCTCTCATTTCTCGCTCTTCCATGAATTCCACCCATTCAGGTTCCTCATCGACAGCAGGCTCGTCCACTTACGCGGCATTTGGCAGCTGGAAATCGCCGATTACCGCCCAACTGGTCGTAGGTGAATCGCTCCGGCTCGGGCAGCCTCGCATCGGTAGCGAAGGTATTTACTGGACCGAGGGACGTCCGCAGGAAAAAGGCCGACATGCGGTAGTCCGGTTTCGCGCCGACGGTGAAGTCGAGGAACTGACCGCCGCACCGTTCGACGCGGCATCGCGTGCGCACGAGTACGGCGGAGGCGCACTGGCGGTGACTGCAGTTGGCCTGTTCTTTGTCAACTTCAAGGACCAGCAGGTCTATACGCTCGACCCCTCCGGCCAGCCGAAAGCGGTGACGCAAACCGAGGGCCTTCGCTATGCGGACCTGATCGCCGATGCGGGCCACGGACGTCTGATCGGTGTTTGCGAAGACCATCGCGAAGGCGGCCATGAACCGGTGAATACGCTGGCGAGCATTGATCTGGCAACCGGCGCGACCGAAGTGATCGCGGGCGGTCATGACTTCTTCGCGTCGCCTTGCATGAGCCCCGATGGAACGCGTCTCGCATGGCTCACCTGGGACCATCCGAACATGCCATGGGATGGGACGGAATTGTGGGTGGCGGAGATTGCGGCTGACGGCACGATCGGGACGCCGAGCCGGGTGGCTGGCGGCCCTGCCGAGTCGCTTTTTCAGCCCGCGTGGTCGCCGGCTGGCGAGTTGTATGTCGTATCGGACCGCAGTGGCTGGTGGAATCTGTATCGCGTACGAGGTGGCCCATCCGCTGCCGTCACGGCCGACGCCGACTCCGCACTCGAGGCGCTTCACCCGATGGAGGCCGAATTCGGCAAGCCTCAATGGGTCTTCGGGACGACAACCTATGGTTTCACGGCAGACGGCCGCGTCGTGTGTCTTTACGAGCAGGATGGCGTCACGCATCTGGCCGCGTGCGATCCATCAAGCGGCGCGTTCGCCGACATTCCGACGCCATACAGCACGATGCGCGACCTGCAGGTCAATAGCGAGCGGGCTGTGTTCGTCGGCAGTTCGCCGACCGCGGGCGAGGCGATCGTCGAGTTCGATCTCCACGCTCGCACCTGCCGGGTGTTGCGCCAATCGGACCGTGCCGTAGTGGACGCACGCTACGTATCGATCGCCGAGCCGATCCGCTTTCCGACCGAGGGCGGTCTGCATGCCCATGCATTCTTCTATCCACCCGCCAATCCCGACTTCAAGGGTCCGGAAGGCACGTTGCCGCCGCTGATCGTGATTGCCCACGGGGGGCCAACCTCGTCGACCCATTCCGGATTCCGGTGGCCGATCCAGTACTGGACGAGTCGCGGCTTCGCCGTCGTCGACGTAGACTACGGCGGCAGCAGCGGACATGGCCGGGCATACCGGCAACGGCTCGATGGTCAATGGGGCATCACCGACGTCAACGACGCGATCAACGCAGCGCGTTACCTGATCGAGCGAGGGCGCGTGAACAAGGACGCGTTGGCCGTGCGTGGCGGCAGCGCAGGCGGTTACCTGGTGCTGTGCGGGTTAGCCTTCCACGATTTCTTCAAGGCGGGCGCCAGCTACTACGGAGTCGGCGACCTCGAAGCGTTGATGACGGACACGCACAAGTTCGAATCGCGTTACCTGCTTCGGCTTGTGGGTCCTTATCCCGAAGCGCAGGCCGTTTATCAGGCACGTTCGCCCATTCATTTCGTGGAGCAGATGTCGAGCGCCATGATCCTGTTCCAGGGCGCAGAGGACAAGGTCGTGCCGCCGAATCAAGCAGAATCGATCTATCAGGTGGTACGCGCGAAAGGCCTGCCGGTTGCCCATGTGCTGTATGAGGGGGAAGGGCACGGCTTCAGACGCGCCGAGACCATCACCCATTCGCTCGAAGCCGAGTTGTACTTTTACGGCAGGATTTTTGGCTTCGAACCGGCGGACAAGATTGAACCGGTGACGATCGAGAATATCTGAGGTTGCGGGGTGCCTAATGGATCACGCGGATCGCGTTGCAGAACGGGTATCCGCGCGGATCGACCCTAGGTCACTCCGCCACACGAACGTTGAACGGCTTTCCCGGCACCCAGGCCCAGGTCGCAAGGACCTTGGCGCCTGCCGGTCCGGCGCTGGTCACGTGGACGACACCCGCCGGCATCCGGTAACTCTCGCCTGCACGGACGACTTGCGTGGGTTGACCATCGACCTGCACCGTAACCTCGCCCTCGAGCACGTAGGCGACCTCAGGCCCGGTCGCCTTGTGCCGCGGTTTCGACGCGTTCGGAGGAAATTCCGCGATGCCCATGCCCATCTCTCGATCGGTTCCTGGGACGGGGACCCGTTGCAACACGACGGTCTCCTTTGCCACCGGGGCGCTGTCGGCCGCTTGGACTGACTGAACGCTAATAAGCGCAAGAGCCGGCAGCATCAAAGCAAAGGCGCTAAGGCGTTTCATCGGAAAGTCCCCCTCTTCAACGTTCATTGCTCGCCGTTGGCCAGTGATGTGAGGATCTGGTATGCAGCCGTGACCCGTTCATCGATGGGGAAGTTTTTGTTGGCGAGGATGACGATCCCCAGCCGCTTCTGCGGAACGAATGCGATATAAGCGCCGAAGCCGTTGGTCGATCCGGTCTTGTTGATCCAGACATCTTCTCGAGGAGCCTGTGGCGGCTTGATTGGCGTGACGGGCGTTGCGTTGAAGGCCATCGCCGATGAATTCCCGTCCAGCAGCGTCTTCAATGTGACCGGATACGGATATTGTTCCCATATCAGGTCCTGAGTCATGGGCCCCGCTTTGAAGTAACCCGTGTGCGTATCGGTGATTGCGCGCTGAAGCTTGGGAGCCACCTGGACCACATTCATGTTGGCTTCGAGGAAGCGGACCATGTCGTCAGCGGTCGCCTTGATGCCATAAGCTTCAGAGGACAGCACGCCAGGCGCCATCCTGATCGGAGCGCCGGCTTTCGTGTAGCCCTCGGCGTAGTCAGGCAATTTTGCAGCGGGAATATCGATGTAACTGCTCTTCATGCCGAGCGCGGGAAGCAGTTGATGTTCCATCAGTGCGTTGAAATCCTGCCCCATGCTCTTCGCCGTGATCAGACCGAGCGCTCCGATGCCAGGATTGGCATAAGTTCGATACGTTCCCGGCGCATAGGTGGGCTGCCACGTCTGGAAATACTGCAGCAACTGATCGTTATTGTGGATATTGTCCGGCACCTGCAACGGCAATCCGCCGGGGGTGTGCGTGCCCAGATTGAGCAGGCTCACGTTGCCGAACGGACTATGCTGCAGCGACGGGAGGAACTTGCTCGTCGGGTCGGACAAAGACAGATAGCCGCTAACCTGCGCGTAAGACGCCAGCGTCGCGGTCAATGTCTTGCTGACGGAACCGAGTTCGAACAAGGTATCACGTGTGACGGGCTTCCTGGTTTCCTTCGACGCCACGCCATAGTTGAGTACGTAGTGCTTGTCTCCGACGATGATGCCGACCGCCATGCCCGCAATGTCGTCCTTGGCCATCACCGGCTGGATGGCACGGTTCACCGCATTTCTGATCGCATCCTGCTGATCGTCGGCCGCGTGACTAACGGTTGTGAACGCGCATGCAAAGGCGGTTGTCGCCATCAGGCTTATGGCTCTTGGATTCATCTTGCCGGGTCCTTCTATGTCTGCCGTTAATCGTTGATTGGGTGTGCTCGCTGCAGTCCGGCCAAGCCGCGGTATCCGTTGCGCTGCGCGAAACGATTTCTATCGGGCAACGCGGGAGTTCGCGGGTCGATACGACCGGCAACGAGATGAGAACGGAGTATGGGCTCTCTCCGATTCATCGACCATCGACGATATCTTGCCGGAGGCAAAAGAAAATCTTTCGGATGTCGTGCCTTTGGTGCCTTGTTTGACTTCCGCTCAAGCGCCGCGCCGCTTAACGGCTCACGTTCCCGCGCCCGGCTTGCCGGCTCGGCCAACTGGGGGACAGTGGACGTCGAGAAACCGATCATTGACACGTCCAGGCATGGCTGGCAAATTGGGCCAGTGCCAGAAAGGAAGTGTGAAACATGATGGAAAATAACGGACTGTCCGATACGAAGCAGTGGCTCCAGGGACTCGTTCAGGCAGCCGAGGCCGCGATTGCGGCTGCTGAGAATTGCCCGGCTGTGAGCGACCCTGAAAGCGAAGTAGCGATGCTGGTGACGTCGCAACGTGATCTGGTTCGCAGTGAGGTCGTCAGGTTTCGCGCCACGCTGGCGTCACTCGGCCCGCTCAGCCCAGCAAAGCCAGTAGAGAAAAAGTTTGCCGTGAGCTTTGACCGCCGCTATTGGAAGCAGGGGACGTTCGTCTATCCGATGCACGTGTTTCTTGATCCCGAACACAAGTTTTCAGCGCAACACATCCAGCAGATTCAGGCGCTCAAGATTGGCGAGACGATCGATCTTGTCGACGGCCGGACGGTTCAGCGCCAGCAATAGCGCAACCCTAGCGGAAGATCTCGGCAATCAGATTCGCCACCGTCCGTATCCGCTCGCTATCGCGCAGGGCGGGATGCAACACCATCCACACGTCCTGATCGAGCGCCTTGATGTGCCGCTCAACACAGACCAGATCGCTCGTTGTGTCGCCCGCGAGTTGAGCGAGCACGCCGAGCCCGGAGCCGCCCAGCACTCCATCGAATACGCCCATGCCATAGCTGCTGCGCAGCGAGGGCGCCGGTGCGCCGGGCAGCGTCTTTAGCCATTGCGTGGCGGGGTGATCCGGTTGCCGGTCGTCATAGCCGACGAACGACAGCTTGTCCCATTCCTTCCGGGTAATCGCTGCCTTGTGGCGTAGATAGTAATCACGCGAGCCAAACAGCCCGAAGCGGATCCTGCCGATGCGCCGGACATACAGGTCACCCTCGTCGGGGCATTCCGACCACAGCGCAATATCCGCTTCGCGTCTTGCGAGGCTATAAGGCCGACGCGAAGTCAGCACCTCGATGGCGAGGCCAGGCAGCCGCTCCTGGAATGAGCCGAGCAGTTTCAGCAGAATGTACGACGGCCATTCGACGGCGTTGATCCGCACCGTGCCGTGCGGACCACCGTCGCCGTTCACGTCCGCGGCGCGCTCGATCCGATGGGCGAGGTCCTCCATCTGCTCGGCGTAGGCCAGCACCTTGGCGCCGAAAGCCGTCACGGTGCAGCCTGACGGCACTCGGTCGATCAGCGGTTCACCTAGCCGCCGCTCGAGCTCCGTCAGGCGGCGCGACAGGGTCGGCGCGCTCAGGTCGCAAGCGGCTGCGGCAGAGCGCATCGTGCCGCCTCGCGCGATCGCCACCAGAATCCTCAGGTCATCCCAGTCCACGTGTTCCATTTTTGAAACGCTCGATTTTGAAATTTGACATAGCATAACCGGGATCGCGAGGATAGGATTGAAGCCAGTCATTCTTGTCCCAGCATCTGGCGAAGCCGCTTGACCGTTTCATCCACGGCCGGAGGCAAGCGTGACATCCCGACTCAACACACGACTCAACGGCTATCAGTATGTAGACCGAACGAGCGATACGGAGACACAACAATGAATCGCCATTTCCAAGCGGCGCGGCGTCGCGCTATCGTTGCCAGCGCAGCCCTCTTCGCGGCCTCGCTCCTGCCCATGCCCGCCGCATTCGCACAGACCGCACACAAGCCGAAGGTCGCGCTCGTGATGAAGTCATTGGCGAACGAGTTTTTCCTCACCATGGAAACCGGCGCCAAGGACTATCAGAAGCAGAATCCCGACAAATTCGACCTGATCACGAACGGCATCAAGGACGAGACGGACACGGCTAACCAGATTCGTATCGTTGAGCAGATGATTGTGTCGAAGGTCGATGCGCTGGTGATCGCCCCGGCCGATTCCAAGGCGCTGGTGCCGGTGCTCAAGAAGGCGGTGGATGCGGGCATTATCGTGGTCAATATCGACAACCAACTGGACCGGGACGTGCTCAAGTCGAAAGACCTGAACATTCCGTTTGTGGGCCCGGATAACGCCAAGGGCGCGCAGAAGGTGGGTGACTACCTGGCCAAGCACCTGAAGTCGGGCGATAACGTCGCCATTATCGAAGGCGTTTCGACCACCACCAACGCGCAGCAACGCACGGCCGGCTTCAAGCAATCCATGGCAACAGGCGGCATGAAGGTTGTCTCGCTGCAATCGGGCGAGTGGGAAATCGACAAGGGCAACGCGGTCGCGGGTCAGATTCTCAATGCAAACCCTGATGTCAAGGCGCTGCTGTGCGGCAATGACAACATGGCAATCGGCGCGGTATCGGCGGTGCGCGCGGCTGGCAAGGCCGGCAAGATCCAGGTGGTGGGCTATGACGACATCAGCGCGATCAAGCCGATGCTCGCCGACGGCCGCGTCCTCGCCACGGCCGATCAGTACGCTGCGAAGCAGGCCGTGTTCGGTATCGACACGGCGCTGAAGGCAATCGCCGAACACAAGAAGCAGTCGGAATTGTCGGGCGTCGTCGAAACGCCTGTCGACCTGGTCACCAAGTAAGACCGGCACAACGCGTGGCTCGCTCCGTCGAGGAGCCACGCTTCCTGATCCTTGTCCGGCTTTGTCAATCTGATGTCCACTCCCAACCTATCCCTTGTTGATGCCCCGTCCGTGCTGCAGGTTCGGGGTATCGGCAAGACCTATGCTGAACCGGTGCTTGCGGATATCTCGCTGGAGTTGCGCGCCGGCGAAGTACTGGCGCTGACTGGCGAGAACGGCGCGGGCAAGAGCACGCTGTCGAAGATCGTCGGCGGCCTCGTCACGCCGACGACCGGTTCGATGACGCTAGGCGGCGCAGCCTACGCGCCGGCTAGCCGCAAGGACGCCGAAGCGCTCGGCATGCGCATGGTCATGCAGGAGCTGAACCTTCTGCCGACCCTCTCGGTGGCGGAGAACCTGTTTCTGAACCGTTTGCCGCAGCGTGGCAGGTTCGGCTGGATCGACCGCGCCAAACTGCGCGAGGACGCACGGCATGCCATGGCGCGTGTCGGGCTCGACGCTATCGATCCCGACACGCTGGTGGGCACCCTTGGCATTGGCCACCAGCAGATGGTTGAGATTGCACGCAATCTGATCGGCGATTGCCGCGTGCTGATCCTCGACGAACCCACCGCGATGCTCACCGCCCGCGAGGTGGACCTGCTGTTCGAGCAGGTCGCGCGGCTCAAGGCGCGTGGCGTCGCGCTGGTGTACATCTCGCATCGTCTGGAAGAACTGAAGCGTATTGCGAAGCGCGCCGCCGTGCTGCGCGACGGGCGGCTCGTGCATGTCGATGAAATGGCCAACCTCTCGGCTGACCGTCTCGTGACGCTGATGGTTGGGCGCGATATTGGCGAGCGGATCGATCTGGGCGAGCGTCGCATAGGCGGCGTGGCGCTGAAGGTCACGGGGATGACGCGTGAGCCGGCCGTGCGCGATGTCTCCTTTGAGGTCAAGGCGGGTGAGATTTTTGGCATCAGCGGCTTGATCGGCGCTGGCCGTACGGAGCTGATGCGGCTCATCTACGGGGCAGATCGTGCGGATGCAGGCGTCGTATCCATCGCGCATGGCGGCGGCGCACTCGAGCCGGTGAAGATCGCGTCCCCCTCGGATGCGGTGCAAAACGGCGTCGCGCTGATCACGGAGGATCGCAAAGGCGAGGGCCTTCTGCTCACACAGCCTATCGCGGCGAATATCTCGCTCGGCCATCTGAGCGCGGTGTCGAAGCACGGCGTGGTGGACGGCGCTCGCGAGGCGGCGCTGGCGGGCAAACAGGTCGACGCCATGCGAATCCGCCGCGCGGGCCCGTCGCAGACGGTGTCGGAGCTTTCGGGTGGCAACCAGCAGAAGGTGGTGATCGGCCGCTGGCTCGCGCGCGATTGCACAGTGCTGTTGTTCGACGAGCCTACCCGCGGCATCGACGTCGGCGCCAAGTTTGACATCTATGCCTTGATGGGCGCGCTCGCGCGGGAAGGTCGCGCGTTGGTGGTGGTGTCGAGCGATCTGCGCGAGTTGATGTCGATTTGCGACCGGATTGGCGTCATGTCGGCAGGACGCATGACGGGCCTGTTCGAGCGCGGCGCCTGGACACAGGACGCGTTGCTCGCAGCAGCGTTTGCAGGCTACACCCAACGCGATGAACTGCTGCACGAACCGATCGAACCCGACACGCGCGTACCCGACCCAGGGCACGACGCGAAGCCCGACGAAAAATTAGTGGAGTATTAAAGCATCTGAACTTTAGACACTCGAGCGCCTTCCTCGACTGCGCCTGAAGCGAGGTCGAGATGCAACGAACGAGACTGGAACTGCGATGAAACGTCCGGGCGAAGCCACCGAAGCG
>Ga0302314_10001422_pt1 | contig 44923 bp, 53 predicted proteins | sample III_Palsa_N2_3_FD_200533 | JGI IMG/M metagenome (GOLD analysis project Ga0302314, IMG submission 200533) | Peat permafrost microbial communities from Stordalen Mire near Abisko, Sweden - III_Palsa_N2_3 | ecosystem: Environmental > Terrestrial > Soil > Palsa > Peat permafrost | place: Sweden...
TCACCGTGGCCAGCCAGCCGTTGAGTGTCGCCGCGCGTTCCGAGGCGAACACAAGGCGTGATCGATTACGGTATACTTTTCGATGTAAGGTCCCGGCGAGCGGCGATGTTAGAGCATCGTTTTTCCGCCCCCGGGCATGGTCGAACCTGTGTGAGAGGCCCGACATGGCCAATGGTACGTGCATCACCATGACTTGCGATGAGCCGGCGATCAACGCCAGCGGCCTGTGCAGCAAGCACTACGCCAAGTTCAGCAAACTCGGTCACCCGGCAGTCAAGGCCCGGGCGTTGACGACCGAGCAGGGAATCAAGCTGAGGGCGCAGCAAAAGGCATGGCAGCGCAAGTCCCGGCTCGCCAGCTACGGTCTGACCGAGGCAGATTACGAACTTATGTGGGAGCGGCAGTCGGGCCGTTGCGCAATCTGCGCGCGCGATCTCGTGCGAACCGGCAATAAAAGCTGCAGCATCGATCACTGCCACTTGACGGGCAGGGTGCGCGGGCTTCTCTGCCGCGCCTGCAATCGTGGCATCGGCCTGCTCGGCGACAGTCCCGAGCGCCTGAAAGACGCGATTGCGTACCTTCGCCCAGCCAAGACGCCACGTCGGCCGGCACGCCGACCGGTGAGTCGGTCGACCGTTCCGGCTTGGCGGCAAGACGACCTGTTCGACGAATGGCGCTCACGGGCCTGTTAAGCGGGGTGACGTGGCAGCGAAGTGGCTGGAGACGCGCGACGTCAGGCTGAGTGAATTGACCCGCTACCCCGGCAACGCCCGCCGCGGCAACGTCGAGGAGATCCGCAAGAGCATCCGCCGCCACGGCCAGTACCGCTCCCTCGTCGTCCGCTCCCATGACGGCAAGTACGTCATCCTCGCGGGCAACCACACCCGCGACGCGCTCGAGGCCGAGGGCTTCGACACCGCCCGGTGCGAGCTGATCGAGTGCGACGATGCCGAGGCACGGCGCATTACGCTCGCGGACAACAAGATCGGCGAGTTGCCAGATCCGGATACGGGCGAGCGGTACGACGGCGACGCCCTCGCCGAACTGCTCTCCAGCCTCGACGGCGACTTCGACGGCACCGGGTGGACCGAGGAAGACCTCGCCGACCTCCTGGCCGAAGACGAGCCTGACCCCACGGGGGGGGGGTGACCCGGACGACTCGCCGGAACCGCCCGCGGAACCGGCGTCCGCTCCTGGGGACCTGTACCGCCTTGGCCCGCACCGCCTCCTATGCGGCGACGCGACGAACCCCGATGACCTGAAGCGAGTCACCGAAGACCTCGGCGAGATCGGGATCGTCTACACCGACCCGCCGTACGGCGTAGCCATCGTGAGCGGCATCGGCAAGGTCGGTGGCGGCGGGCCGTTCGGCGGGATGAAGGCCAACCCCCGCGGCAAGGTCATCGAGTCGTCGCACTACCTGCCCGTGACGGGCGACGAGACCACCGAGACTGCCGCCGATACCTTCCGGCTCTTGTTGGCCGAGTATCCGGCCGCGGTGCAGGTCTGGTGGGGCGGCAACCATTACGCAGCATCGGCCGGACTGCCGGACGCCTCCTGCTGGCTGATCTGGGATAAAGAGAACACCGGCAACTTCGCCGACGCCGAGCTTGCCTGGACGAACCACCCCGGCGCAGTCCGCCTGCTGCGTCACATGTGGAACGGCATGGTCCGAGCCTCTGAGCGCGGCAAGCGCGTGCACCCGACGCAGAAGCCCGTGGCCCTAGCCGAGTGGGCTTTCGGCGTGACGGACCCGAAGGGCGAGCGCAAGACGGTGCTCGACGTTTTCGGCGGCTCAGGCTCAACCCTGATGGCCGCGCACCGCACGAAGCGAACGGCGGCCATCCTCGAGATGGAGCCCGCGTACATCGATGTCATCGCCCGCCGCTACGAAGAGGCGACGCAGGACATCCCGCTCCGGGTCCTCCCTGACGGCGGCACCGTCCCCGTCTCCTTCACCTGACCCGTTCGCCGAACACATGGAAGCCCGAACACCCCGCGCGGAGGTGAGCAGTTGCCCGCCCGCCGCACCGCGAAGACCATGGAACGCGACCAGAAGGCCTACGACCTGTTCCGCAGGGGCCTGAGCTACCGGCAGATCGCGGCCGAGATGACGTTCGCGAGCCCCAGTTCGGCGTTCGACGCAGTCCGCCGCGCCGCCCGCGACAACGCCGCCGACCCACTCGAGCAGGCGGAGGCCCGGCAGGCGTTCTACGACCGGCTGCAGGACTACCGGCGGGCCGCCCAGCGGGTCCTGACGGCCAGGCATTTCCACGTCAGTCAGGGCGGCAAGATCGTCCTCGGCACGGACGGCCTGCCGCTCCTCGACGACGACCCGGTCCTGCGCGCGCTCGACCGGCTGGCCAAGATCGACGACATGGAGTTGCGGCTGCGGGACCTGTACCCGGCGGCGAAGTCCCGCGTCGAGGTGATCACCGAGGACGCGCTGGACGCGGAGATGGCCGAGATCGCCAGGAAGATCGCGCTGAACGATGCCCGCCAAGCCCGCCCCGCAGATACTGGCGCCGCCCGATAAGATCGCGCAGCTCGCCGCGATGCGCGAGCGTCTCCGCGAGCAGGAGGCGGAGCAGCTCCGCCATGTGGACGTGTTCGGGCTGCTGGGCTACGAGCCGACGCCGAAACAGCAGATCTTCCACGATGCGACAGAATTCGACGTACTTTTTGGTGGAAGTTCGGGCGGCGGTAAAAGTGTCGCCCTAGTGGCCGAGGCGATCCGGGCCTGTGTCCGCTACCCCGGCATCCGCGTCGGGGCGTTCCGCCGCACCTACCCGGAGCTGAAAGAGTCGCTGCTCGCCGAGCTCTCGACGACGTTCCGGTTCGCCGGCGCGCTCGGCGCGAAGTGGAACGGCAACGAGTACGAGCTCCGGTTCCCCAACGGCTCCGTCGTCATGTTCCGGTACGCGGAGACCCTGAAGGACGCCACCCGCAGGCAGGGCGGCCAGTTCCAGCTCCTCATCTTCGACGAGCGGACCCTCACCCCGCCGGACGTGATCGCCTTCCTCGAGTCCCGCCTGCGGTCAGGCCGCGCGGAGATCCCCGTCCTCGGCATCCGCTCGAGCGCCAACCCGGGCGGCTCCGGCCACGGCTCGGTCAAGGCCCGGTACATCACCGCGACGAACTTCGGCGCTGCCGTCGTCACCGACGAGCGCGGCCGGACCGTGCGGTTCATCCCGAGCCGACTCGCCGATAACCCGCACGTTAACCCCGAGTACGCGGCGGACCTCCTGGCGCTGCCGGAGAAGCTCCGCGCCGCCTTCCTCGACGGGAACTGGGACGTGTTCTCAGGCCAGATGTTCCCCGAGCTGTCCCGCGACCGGCACGTCATCGACCCCGTGCACCTGCCCGCCACGTGGACCAGGTACAACGGCATCGACTGGGGCTTCGCCAACCCCTGGGCCGTCCTGTGGGCGGCGGTCGACGAGGACCAGCGTGTCTGGTTCTACCGCGAGGCGTACGCCGCCGGCGTAGGCGAGGCCGAGCAGGCGCGCCGCATCCTCGCCGCCGAGGCGGAAGACGAGAAGATCTCCGCCCGCTACGCAGACGACGCCATGTGGGCCACCCGCGGCGACGCCAAGGCGATCAGCGACGTCTACTCGGAGAACGGCGTCCACCTCACCAGGGCCGCGAAGGGCTCCCGGGTCGTCGGCTGGCAGCGCGTCCGGTCCTACCTAGCGGAGAAGCCCGCCTGCCCGCACCACCGGGCGATGGGCTGGGAAACCTGCCCGGGACTCCACATGTTCTCGACGCTCGGGAACTTCTACCGGTCGCTCGCCGACCTCCCGCACGCCGAGAGCGGCGACCCGGAAGACGCCGACACCCACGGCGACGATCACCTGCCCGACGCAGCCCGCTACCTGCTAATTAACCTCGGCGGCGGCGCGCAGAGTTGGATCGACTGGGCCCGCCGTAAAGCGCTCGCCGTGGCGGCCGAGACGGAAAGCCTCGCCTTGGCCCGCCGTCGTGTGCGCGAGCTCGCCGAAGCCGACCCCGAGCCGGAGCCGGAAGCCCCTGCGGTTCCTCTCGACCCGGCCGCCGCTCTCAGGCAGGCCCGGACCGCGATGTTCCGCCAGTCGCGGTAACGCCCCGGATCTTGCGAGGAACGCCCACGTTTCCCCCAGCAGTTCCGCGCACGTCTTCCCCGCCCAGCATGCAGGGCACGCGGCGAGCGGCCCGGCCTTGCGCTGCGGCTCGCTCGGGACCGGCCTGAAGTCGAAGATCCGCCACCCGGCCAGGATGGTCACCGGGTCACCGGGCGTGCCTGCCCGCGTCCCGCACCCGTCGCATTCGAGCGACTGCACGATTCCCATGCGCCCCATCATCCCGCAAGCCGAGAGGGGAGCCGTGGCAGACGCCGAGGCCCCGGACAGCGTCCCGCCGACGTTCGAGTACTCGGGCACGTGGCCGTTCGACGGCGAGCTGAGGATCGGCGGCCACCCGGCCGGGGCTGTCACCGGCTTCGACGTCCACGCGCCGGCTGACGGCATCCCCGTGGTGACGCTGACCCTGATGGGCGCGGGCGCCCTGCGGCTGCTGCTCGCCCAGGGGGCGGCGGACGTGAAGATCCCGGACGAGACCCGCGAGGCGCTGATAGCGCTCGGCTGGAAGCCGCCGGCGACCTGAGCGGGAGGCGCCCGGCATGACGCTCCGATCCCGCGCCGCCCTCGCCGAGCGTCCCGCCCCGGTCTCCAAGGGGTTCGGCACGGGCGTCCCGCTGCAGATCGAGGCGGCCGAGGCGCGCGCGCAGATGACGCCGACGAGCCCGTTCTCGCCCGGTGAGCCGATCGGCCCGTACGACGGGTTCAGCCGGACCCCGCGGTCGCATGACTTCGTCGCCGGCTACAACATCTCGGCGCGGCCCAGGACGCACGAGGCCGTCGCGTTCTCGACGCTCAAGGGCCTGATCGGCTCCTATGACGTAGCGCGCATCTGCATCCGTCACAGGATCGCCAGCCTGCGGAGCCTCGACTGGAAGCTGGTCGCGGCCGACGGCTGGGAGGGTGACATCTCCGCCGAGGTGGCGGAGGGCAAACGCGTCCTGAAGCGGCCCGACACCAAGACGCTGTTCAAGCCGTGGCTGTCGAAGTACCTGCGTGGCGTGCTGTCCTACGACGCCGGGACCCTGTACCGGATGCGGAACCGGGCCGGCCGCGCCGTCGGCCTGTCGGTGGTCGACGGCACGATGATCGCCCCGCTGCAGGACTACTGGGGCAACCCGCCCGACGACCCGGCGCCCGCCTACGTGCAGTACGTGCAGGGGCTGCCGTGGAACTGGCTGACTCGCTCGGACCTGATCTACGAGCCGTACGACCCGCAGGACGACAGTCTCTATGGGACGGCCCCGCTCGAGGACATCCTTCTTAACGCAAATACGGACATAAGGTTCCAACTGTACTTTTTGGAACGTTTTACCTCGGGAAACCTGCCGGCAGGGTTCGCGAGCTCGCCGGACACCTGGTCCCCGGACCAGATCGAGCAGTTCCAGGAGTACTGGGACGCGTTCATGCTCGGCGACCAGACCAGGAAGCACCAGATCCGCTGGATCCCGAGCGGGTCGAAGCTGGCGTGGACGAACGAGAAGGACTTCACCGACGCCTTTAGTCTCTTCCTTATGCGGAAGACATGCCTCGACGAGCAGACCGAGATCCTGACCCGCCGCGGGTGGGTGGGTTTCCCGAAGCTCGCCGACGGCGACGAGGTCGCAACGCGCAGCGCGGACGGCCGTTTCGAGTGGCAGAAGCCCACCGACCACATCGCCGAGCCGTACAACGGCGACATGGTGGCGTTCAAGTCGAACAGCCTTGACCTGCTCGTCACGCCGGATCACCGGATGCTGCTGACCTACTTCCCGACGAAGAAGCACCCCCGCCCGAAGGAGTTCATCAAGACCGCCGGGGAGATCGTCGGCAAGGGCGGCTACATGATCCCCATGCGGTCGAGTTGGGAAGGCCGGTCGCCGGAGAACTTCGTGCTTCCCGCCGTCTCGTACACGCAGCGGGACAGGGGCCCGAAGGGCACGTTCACCACGGTCACGCGTCCGGAACTCGTCATCCCGATGAAGACCTGGGTCGCCTTCCTCGGGCTGTGGCTGGCCGAGGGTCACGTTGGCGGCAGTAAAGGTGGCGCTCGCCTCCAGCCGGGCAATGGCAAGTACGCTCCGACCCGGACCTACAAGGTCGGCATCAGTCAGGCCGCCGACTCGCCGTACTTCGGCGAGATGCAGGAACTCCTCGACTCGCTGCCCTTCAACTGGTGCCGGAACACCGCAGACTGGGTCTGCCAGGACATGCGTCTCCACGCATACCTCGTGCCGCTCGGGAACTCGTTCGGCAAGTACATCCCCGAGGACATAAAGGATCTCAGCCCTGAGATGCTGGAGATTCTCTGGGCGTGGGCATGCAAGGGCGACGGCCACCACTACCTCGGCAAGTCGTGGCACATGCTCACCGCCAGCCAGCGCCTCGCCGACGACTGGCAGGAGATCCTCCAGAAGTGCGGTCGCGACGCCTCGGTCTCCCCGCGCAAGCCGTCCGACGGCGGCGTGATCCGGGGCAAGCTGGTCACCAACTGCAAGCCGACGTGGATCGTCCGCGAGCGGACCAGTCCGCTGCGCACCGCCCACGGCCAAGTGACGCCCTACGAGGGCATGGTCTACTGCGTCTCGGTGCCGAACGGCGTGATCTACGTGCGCCGAAATGGGCGCCCGGCGTGGGTCGGAAACTGCTCGGCGTATTCGATTGTGCCATCTGACCTGGGATTCACCGAGAGCGTGAACAAGTCCAGCGGCGAGTCGCAGGCCGACGTCCAGCACCGCGTCGGCGACCTCCCGATGGCCATGCACATCCAGGAGATCCTGACCGACTTCCTGCAGGAAGACCTGCAGCTTCCGCTGAAGTTCTCGTTCGACCTCGGCGAGGAGCAGGACGACCGCCTCAACCAGGCGCAGTCCGACGACATCTACGTCAAGAACGGCACCGTCAGCTCGAGCGAGGTCCGCGAATGGCGGTTCGGGATCACCGACCCCGAACCGGTCCCCCGGTTTCTGTGGACCGAGCGGTCCGGCCCGATCCCCCTGTCGGCGATGCTCGCCGTCGCCGGCCCGATCGACCCGGCTACCGCCGCACCGGCCGAGAACGCGCAGCTGCCCCACAAGGCGTTCGCCGCGGTCGAGGGCGTTCTGCCGAACCCGCCGGTCAAGGTCCCGGGCCTCGCGGTGCAGCAGTACGGGCCGGAAGCTGACCCGGCTGCGGCTGCCGCGGCGGCCGCAGCGGCATCGGCGCCCGTCACGCCGAGTCCGCCGCCGCCCCCGGCTTCCGCGCCAGCCCCTGCGGCTGCACCGGTCGCCAAGGAAGGCGAGGGCGCGGCCCCAGCCGGAAACGTCACTGCGGGCATCACCGCGGCCACGGGCCTGTACTCCTACGATCTCGACGGCAGGGGTGGCGGCGAGGACGATGATGACGGCCCGGTCGACCAGGCGACGGTCGCCAAGGAGATGCAGGCGTTCCGCCGCTACAGCAGGGCGCGCAGGCGGTCGGGCGAGTGGCGGGACTTCGAGTTCCGCGCAGTCGCCAAGGTCGCGGGCCACAACCTCAACGACTCCGGCCGGCTCGCCGTCCGCAAGGACGCCGGGGGAGTCGCGGTCGCAGGCCTCGCGGTCCTCGCCGCAGACACCGGGCGCGTGCTCATGCTGCAGCGGGCGCTCGACGACAGCGACCCGGCAGCGGGCATGTGGGAGTTTCCCGGCGGTCACCTCGAGGGCGACGAGTCTCCTCTCGCGGCCGCTTGGCGGGAATGGCAGGAGGAAACAGGATCCCCGTGCGCCCCCGGCGTGCAGACCGGGTCGTGGGCATCCGGGATCTACCAGGGCATCGTGTGGACGGTCGAGCGCGAGGCGATGGTGCCCGTGCGCTCGGACAGCATGATCGCCAACCCGGACGACCCCGACGGGGACCAGGCGGAAGCGATCGCATGGTGGGATCCGGAGACGATTCCCGGCAACCCGGCGGTGCGCCCCGAACTGCTCGCCTCGATCGACGACGTCATGGCCGCGCTCGGCTACGACGCGACGGACGACGCGATCGCCGAGCCGGAGAGCGTCGCCAAGTGCGCGTTCTGCCCGGACTGCGGCGGCGACCTGGACGACAACGGCGCCTGCATGGACTGGCTCGAGCGCGGCGAGAGGGCGCGGCAGCGGGCCGGCATCGACGGCACGTCCGGAGACGCGCAGGACGTCCCGCACCCGTTCGCGGCCGAGGGGTGTCACGTCGCGTGCGCCGCCTGCGGGCTCGACGAGGACGCTCCCATTCACCGGCACGCCGGCATCGCCAAGGCAGGTGGCTCGGGCCCAAAAGCGCCAGCGTGGCACGGATGGAAGCTAGACCAGAAGACGGCCGCGCACTGGGCCCCGAAGGTCCGCGACTCCGTTAAGGCCGCCATCCCGAAGGCGAAAGCCCGCGACATGGGCCGGGACTACCTCGCCGACCATCCGGAGCAGGACGGGAAGGCCCCGGGCAAGCGGGACCGGAACAAGGCTGCCGAGGCGTGGATAGCGGCATGGCTCGCACGGCAGGGCATCACCCTCGTCGCTGCGTCGTCCGCCGAGGCGATCGCGGTCGACGGCTACGCGATCGGGGCTATCTCCGCCGCGAACGCGGTCACCGGGCAGGCCCCGCCGAAGCAGTCGCCCGGCGACACCGACGGCGCGCTGAGCATGGTCGGGGAGGCCGGTCTCCTCGCGGTCCTGTACGCGCTGCTGCGCGGCGAAGGGGAGAGCGAGGCCGCGGCCGAGGCGGTCGCGGAGCGGATCGCCGCAGGCTACGCCAGGGCGCTCGCGATCATCCTGGCCGGGGCCGACGCGAACTGGGCGGACTCGCAGGACACCCTCGACGAGCTCGGGGACCTGCTGTCGGACGCCCTCGCCGACGAGGACACCGCCGTGACGCTCGTCGGGACGCAGATCAACATCTACACCGGGCTCTCCGCGCACGACTACTACATGCAGAACAGCGTGGCCTGGGGAATCTGGACCACAGCGGAAGATCAAAAAGTCTGCCCGGTCTGCCTCGCCAACGCCGCGCAGGGCCCGGTGCTGATGGGCGAGCCCTATCAGTCCGGCGACGTCATGCCACCCGCCCATCCCGGCGGGTGCATCGGGCGCTGCGCAGTGATCCCCTCGTCCCCGCTCGGCGCCTAGCCGACAACAGCCGGCGCCAGCCAAGGAGGTAACCCTGATGGCCGACTCCACGCTCAGCGTCAAAGCGGTCCCGGAGATCGACGAGGAAGCTCTGCTCGGGGCGGTGCTGGCGGTCATCTCCGGGCACGCCGTGGTGAAGCCTGGCGAGACACTGATCATCCGCATGCGGGACTGGAGCGCCGATCAGGTCGAGTATTACCAGGAGTACCTTGACGCGCACGGCCTCCCGTTCGGCGTGCTGGTGGTCGTCGGGGACGAGCTCGCGGTCGCCGAGCAGGAGCCGCGCGTCAGGCTCGGCGTGAACGTGACCGGCGACCCTGCGGAGGCAGCCGAGCGCGCCGGGCTTTCGCTCCGCCGGCAGGCTGCCGATCGAGGGACGACCGTCCGCCAGCTGCTCGCCTAACCGATCCCGGCCAGCATGGACGGCGTGAGCGCCGTGCTTGCGATCAGGAGCTTCTGCCCGCCGGGCCGGTTAGGGATGTGCTCGGAGCACACTTCGGTGCCGCCGACCATGGTGACGGCGACGGTCAGGGGCGGCATTCCCTCCGCCCCGCCGAGTTGCAGCCGCTCGGGCAGGAACGGCGCGGGGTCGAGCTGGGCGAGGCGCGGGTCGCCGTCCGCGAGCTCGAGGCCGTGCGCCTGCGCCGCCTTCGCGAGCGCGATCTTGATGTCCCGCTCGTGGAGCATCTGCCAGCCCATCCGGGCGACGACGCACTGGGCGCACAGGTGCTGGCGGGTCTGGATAGGCACCTGCTGGAGAACCTGCTGCAGAACCCCGGCGATGGCCTGCGGGAGCTGCGGCAGCATCCCGGCTATCGCGGCGGCTGCCTGGGCGGTCTGCTGCGCGGGAGTCGGGGAGCCGTGCGCGGAGCCGTTGAATGCGGCGGGAGCGGCCGGGGGAAGTTCGGCGGGGCTGTCGGTCATGGGTTTCATTATCGCGAACAGAGGCGAATGGGAGTGACGTGGCGCTGGCGCGCATTTGCGAGTTCTGCCTGATACCCAAGGCGGAGTGCATCTGCGACACCTCCGAGCCTCCGCGAACCTGGGACGTCCCGCCCTACGACTGCCGAACCTGCCAGGACACGGGCCACGTCTGCGAGAGCCACCCCGCGCGGCCGTGGGGCGGCTTCTGCTGCGACGGCCCTGCCAAGCCCGGCGCCGACGGCGAGAAGCTATGCGAGCACGGGGCCTGTCACTGCGGCGGAGCCGGAATGCCCTGCACCGCCTGCTGCTCGCCGGTCCCCGCTGACGGGACGCGGTCGATCACCGAAGCGTTCACGCCTGACCGGCTGAGGGGCGACGGCAGTTGAGTGGGGACGCGGCCAAGCCGCCCGCCGTAGTCGAGCTCCGGTTCGCCGACGAGGAGCCCATCCGCTCGTTCATCGACGGCGTCTCCTCCGCCCTCGGGCTCTTCTCCGGCGTGGACGACGACGAGCTTCCCGAGGCCGCCCGGCTCGCCGTCATGGAACTGCGGGCGGCGTGCGAGGCAGTCGGGGCGCCCGTCCCGACCCGTGACGGGCCGGACGCGGACTACCGGGGCGTCATCGTGATCGAATGGCCGCTCCCCTCGAACGCCGGGAGCCCCTACTCGTCGATCGGCGGCCATAAGGTCACGGTCGCCGACGCGCTGACCGGAAAGCCCATCAATACCTGCCTGGGCGTCACCGTCCGAGCGGACCCGCAAAGTCTCGTGACCGCCGAGCTGACCATGCTCGCCGGAGAGGACGGCGGCCCGCTGCTCGAAGGCGAGCCGGTCCTTGACGGCAAGGAGATCCGGACGGGCGTCTTCCCGTTCTTCGTCGCAGAGATGCGGGTCCGGGAGCGCGCCGTCCCGAGCAAGGCCGGACAACTCCCCGGACAACCTGACAACCAGACGACGGAAGGCTGACCGACCCCGTGACGGTAACCGGCGGCGTGTGCTCCCAGCATGGCGCCTATTTCAGCAGGGACTGCCCTGTGTGCCGCGAGATGCTGGTCGCCCCGCCTCCGGGGTGGACGCCCGAGCAGGTCGAGAAGTTCAAGGCCGAGTGGGAGCGCGCCTTCGCGGCTGGCAAGTTCGACGCCCCGCCGAAGCTCATCCCGCCCTGCCCGCTGCTCACCCCGGAGACCGCCCGGGAGCTTCTCCGTGAGTGCGTCACGATCGTCAAGCCCGGCGAGGTACTGGCCGTGAGGCTCCCGCTGGACATGAGCCACATCGACATGATCCGCGCCCGCGAGTACGCGCTCCAGGTCGAGGAGGAGAGCGGGATCAAGGTCGCGTTCATCCCCGGCGAGGAGTTCGGCGTCGGCCGCCCCGATCCGGACAACTCCCTGGACAACCTGACAACGGAAGGCTGAGCAACCCCCGTGAAGATGGCCGAGTGGACCGGGCTGTGCGAGCGCGAGGCGGAGCTGGGCGGCGAGGTGATCGCCGTGACCCTCACCAGGGCCAGCGTGCAGGAACTGGCCAGCGACGTCTTGCGCTCGGCGAGCCTCGGGGAGATCCACTTCACCGACCAGGACGGCAACCCGAGGCCAGGCCCCGATGTCGCGGCCTGCGGAGCCCGGATCGGGCAGATGTACAACGTCGCCGCCGGTCGCAAGGAAGTCGACTTCACCCCTCTCGCGGACACTGACACCATCACCGTGCGGGACGCGGACGGGCAGACTCGCGTGATCGCGCTCATCGCCGCCTGATGTGCTCCTGCCCCGGTGACTGCGAGGGCGGGCCGGAGTGCCTTGATGACGAGGGCGGCCCGCTCGTCGACCTGGACAAGCCCTGCCCGCATGAGGACTTCGACGCCACCGTCGAGGTCAACCGGCTCACTAGCGAGGACGGCGGCCCGGTAACCGCCTACTCGGCTGACATCCGCATCCGGTGCGCGCAGTGCGGCGAGCCGTTCCGGTGGATCGGCGTCCAGGCCGGGCTGAAACCGGACCGGCCGATGGTGTCGGTTGACGAGACGGAGCTTCACGCGCCGATCCGGCCTGCGTCGTCCGACCCTGATTCCGGGCTGGGGATACCGGGCTTCGCGGTCACGTGGCAGCCGACGGAGGACGGCTAGGCTCGCCCTCATGCTGGTCACCTTCGACGTTCCCGCCCCTGACGGCGAGCGGTTCGCCCCGGACTGCTTCGCCTCGCAGGTCGGCCGCGAGACCACGTTCAGCGCGCCGTGCATGCCGGAGATCCCTGTGACCTCGGGTGTCCTCGTCGGCGCGTTCGTCTGCCGAGGCGGGCACTCGGCTGAGCTGACCTCGGAGATACCCGACGACTGCGAGCTGGCCCGCGCGGTCATCGACGCTGCGGGCGGCTACACGGGGGCGGTGAAGGTCTACGAGGACGGGCATGTCTCGCGGCTGATCCCGATCAGCCGCCGCTCTCACGCCGAGGCGGCGGAGAAGCTCGGGATCGCTGGGCTGCCAGAGGAGTACCTGCGCGACCTCGGGGTGCCCTAGACGCTCAAGGGTTCGCCCTCTTCCACTCGCACCTCCGCTGGGTGTGCCTGCGGTACGTCTCGTACTCCCAGATGCCCGGCTTCCACGGAGCGCGCGCCCCGCTTGCCTCCGGGGTGAGCGCGACGAGCGTTCCGCAGACCTCGCAGACGATCGGCTGGCCGCGCTCGCCCAGCCGGATGGTGTACGGAAACGACTCCATCCACGATTGCAGGTCTTCCCAGAGCGCGTCGGTCACCAGGCCGCCGGGATGGCCGCCCCAGCGCGCTAGCCGTTCAGGGCCGGACTCCACGATCAGAAGCCCTGGCGGCACATCGGGGTCGACTCGGATGCTGTCGCGGAGCTGGCGCACCCAGTCCGCGGGATCGTCGCTCACTGCCCCTCCGTCTGGAGGAAGTAGAAGTTCCGCAGGTCGTCTTCGGACTCCGGGCAGCCCTCGCGCCGCCGGTAGCCGAAGGCGAGCAGGCGCACAACCGGGTCGAGCGCCCACGCCCGGTCTTCCTCCATGGCGTTCTCGCCGGACTTCGCGGCCTGCCGTTCGCACAGGTCCAGGATCGCGAGTTCCGCCTTCGCGCGGGCCAGCTTCTCCATCTGCACGCGCCTGTAGTCGTCGGACATCTGGCGACGGAGGCGCACGGCGGCCGACTTCCCGTCCGCCTCGATCTCGGCGCGCAGCCACGCCGTCAGCTCGTCGCTCACGGCTTCCACTCCGCTTCCCGATAACCGGGTCGGTGCCTGTAGCCGCGCCCGATCAGGCGGACGGTACGGCACGGGAACGCCCCCACTCCGCAGCAGCGGCACTCCGGGTACTTCCGCTCGCCGTCACTGCCGTGATCGTCCAGGATCGCAAGCTCCGCCTCGCACCGGGCGATCGTGTCTCTCGGGTCGTTCGCCGCGATGAGCCGGGTGAGCCTTGAGTCTCCCGTCGCCCAGGTGCCGTACCACGCGTCGTCTTCGGTGCCCTCTCCGGTGACGAGGACCCCGCTGGACTGCTCCCGCCAGCCCGGCGAGCACGCGGGCGGCTCCGCCGCCGGAATGGTGACGTCCCCGACGTGCAGGTCGCTTTCGACGATTATCGCGTTCCAGGCGAGCGCCCGGCGCTCCTCGACCGCCTTGCGCAGCCAGGTCGCAAGTTCATCCGCGCCGCTCATCTTCCGAGCCCCTCGATGACGTGATCATGCTCCGCGCAGTACAGCACCGCGCCGCCGTGGTCGCCCGTCTCCTGCTCGGCTAGCCAGCGGTCGAGTTGCAGGTCTCCCTCGCGCGGGCAGTCGTCCTTGTGGATGTACGGCGGCCTGCCGTCCGTCCGGTAGCTGCCGCAGTCAGGGCAGGCGCCCACCCGGTGCGGGTTCGCCTCCCGCACGGGGCCGCGCGGGATCAGATCCCGGAACGGATTGCCGGACGGCTGGCAGTCCGGGCCGACGTCGAACGGGACTAGCTCGTCTCCGCTCACGGCTTGCACTGCGTGCAATGGTCGAGCTTCGCCTCAGCGTCCACTAGCTGCCCTTTCAACTCGGCCACCATGTTCGCCTGCAGCTCCGCCAGCTTTCCCGGCGTCACCATCGCGATCACGTCGGCGCGGATCTCGCCCCGGAAGCCCCACGGGTGCTCGGCGCAGTACGGGGACGGTCGGCGGACCTCGATGTCGCCGCCGTCGATGGTCACGGTCCACTCGATGTTTTCTTCGCTCACCCGCCCATTCTCGCGGAGGTGATGCGGTGGCCGTGCTGTTGAACATCGACCCGGACTCGCTGCGAGACGAGCTCCGCAAGATCGTCGCCGAGATCCTCGCCGAGCAGGCACCGCCCCCCGCCGAGAGCGAGGAGCCCGCCGGGAACATCCTCGCGGACGTCACCTGGGAGCCCGGGGATGATGAGGCGGAGATCCTGAAGGGCGCGGAGCCGCAGAGGTACTGCCTCGGCATCGCCTACCAGGCCGGGCCGGCGCCGAGCATCGCCAGGGGCCAGGACGGCGGCAGGGATTTCCTGGACGCGGCCGATCTTGAAAAATCGGCCTGGGAGTTCCTCGCCAACGGGCCGCGCGTCGGGATGTTCCACCTTGACGGCACCGAGACGGACGGCGACGGCGAAGCGACGGCGACGGTGGTCGAGTCGTATATCTACCGCCCGGACCAGCCGTGGGACCTCGGGAACGGCATCGTCGTCAACAAGGGCGACTGGCTGCTGGGCGCCGTCCTCTCGCCGAGGGCCTGGGATCTGTACCAGCGCGGGCTCATCACCGGCTGGTCGCCGCAGGGGATAGCCCGCAGACGCCCGTCGCGCGCCGTCTGAAAGCACGCCCGGCCTACACGCCCGCTCATTCCCGCTGCTGGGCCCTCACCCTCGGCCGGACGCAGCGAGAAGCCTACCGCTCGGGCGGGGTCAGGTCGCAGATACACGCCACTCCGGGTTCCGCGCCATCTCGCGGTCCCTGCACGCGGCGCACAGCGTCACGCCCCAGATCAGCCCGCTAACTGTGCCTCTCTCCATCGGGGAGACCCCGGCGTGCCAACCCTGGAACACTGCGGCGCCGTCGCATCCGCAGGCGGCGCACGCATCGCCGTGATCCCACAGGCACCCGGCGACGGAGAGCCAGCGGCCGGCGCTCGGGGCCAGTCCGCCGTAGAAGCACCCCGCCCCGTGGCCGACGAGGCACCGCGCCTTGGCCAACTCGAATCGCTTTCGGAACTCCTCGTCGCCGACCAGCGCATCACTCATCGCGTCTTCCTCCAGGCGATCGGAAGCGCCGCCAAGGTCGCCGCGCTCAGCAAGGCGCACGCCCCCGCGAGCACAGGATGGCCGGTCCTCACGCCGGCATAGGTCACCGCCCCGCCGAGGAAGACGACCGCAAGGTTCAGCCCGGCCAGCGCCCATCGCAGCCTGCCGATTACCCGCTTGAGGTCGTCAAGTCCGTTGCCGCTCATGCCCGCACTGTAGCCCCGCGAGGGAGGCCCCGTGACGATGCCGGCAGGCGACGAGGACGAGTTCACCCAGCTCGTCGACTTCCACCCCGACCGCGTCGACCTCGTGAAGAACGCGGCCAACGGGACGAGGTTCCTGATCGCCAAGCAGGCCGGCGCCGGGCTGCTGGACGCCGACTACGTGCGCGACCTGATCGCGAAGACCTCGACCGAGGAGGCCACCGTGCCAGAAACCGAGAACGGCCGCGTCGCCCTCCCGAACGGCATCCACCTGTCCGGCTCCCCGGCTGCGATGGCCGCGTTCATCCACGCCTCGTCGGTCCGCAAGGCGGAGGCCCCGGACGAGAACGCGCCCGGCGACGTCGAGAAGGCCAAGAACGACACCGCCGACCGGGACAAGAAGGCCGCCTCCGGCGCCGCGATGCCCGACGGCAGCTACCCCATCGCCGACAAGGCGGACCTCGGCAAGGCCATTCACGCGGTGGGCCGGGGCGGCGCGAGCCACAACGCGATCCGGAAGCACATCATCACCCGCGCGAAGTCTCTCGGCGCTTCCTCGGAAATCCCCGACAACTGGAACTCTGACGGCTCCCTGAAGGGCGACGTCGCCAAGGAGGCCGCCGTGCCCGCTGAAGCTGTCGCCAAGGACCTGATGGACGCCGCCGGGGACGCTATGCCCCTCGATGACGGCATGGACGGCATGGACCCGACGACGCCGATGGCGATGCCTGACATGGAGATGGAGGTCCCCGGCGACCCGACGGACCCCGGCTCCCCGGCGTGGGAGGCGATCGACGCCGCCACCGCGGCCAAGTGGCTGAGCATCGCGGCCCGCCTCAAGAACGCCCTCGGGATCCTCGCCGAGCGGGAGATGCTCGAGGCCGCCAGCGCCGACCCGTCCGACGCGGAGAACGCGTTCGACCTCGAGGACGCCGCGTGCGCCGTCGACTACGTCATCAGCACCCTCGCCGTGTTCGCCGCAGGGGAGATGGCCGAGGCCGAGCTCGGCGCGGAGATGGCCGAGATGTGCAAGGCCCTCGCCGTCTTCGACCCGGCCCCTCTCGGCGTGATCGAGGGTCTGACCGCGGTCGCGAAGTCAGGCCGGGTCCTGTCGTCGGTGAACGAGAGCCGCATCCGGGACGCCTACGGGGCGCTCGGGGACGTGCTCGCCAGCCTGCCTGCGGCGCCCGCCGCACCTGACCAGCCGGTCGCCAAGGAAACGGAGGGCGCTATGCCCAACCACACAATCGACCTGCGGGGCAAGCAGCTGGCCCAGGGCTCCGCGGCTGACACGCTCGCCCGCCCCGGCCCGGTCGCCAAGACCGCGATGTCCCCCGAGGACCAGGCCCGGAACACCGGCCCCGTGAACGCGGGCGGCACGACCGGCATGGGGCAGCCGCGCACGACCGGCCCGGACTCCGCGCTGCCCGGCGACGGACCGCAGGACGCCCGCCCCGGCGACGCCCCCGGCCGCGCCGTCGTCAAGGCCTCGCTCCAGGTCGCCGTCTACGGCCAGCCTCCTGGCAGGCTCCTCGGCCTCGCCCGTCCCGAGGCGATCGTCCAGCAGGTCGCCAAGGCCGACGGCGACGGGGACGGCAAGGTCACCATGCAGGCCGTCTTCGACGAGAACGGCAACCTCGTCGGCATCGTCGACCCCGCCGACATCACCCCGGTAGCCGGGGCGGGCGGCGGCTCCAGTGACGACGGCGACGGCGACATGCAGCCCGGCCCCGCCGCTGCTGCGGCCCCCGCAGCCGGCGACATGACCCCGCAGCCCTCCGCCGACGCCGGCACCCCCGCCGACGCGGTCGGCAAGGCGGCGGACGAGAACGTGATCACAGTGACGCAGGACGTGCTCAAGAGCATCGCCCGGGACGCGGCAGCGGAAGCGCTCGAGACTCAGGGCGCCGCCCACCAGGAGGTCATCGCCAAGATGGCGGCTGACAAGGCTGGGCTGGCGGAGGAGATCGACGTGCTGAAGTCGCGCCTGGAGACGGTGGAGAACACGCCTGCGGCGCCGAAGGTGTTCACCAACGGGGCGGTCCCCCCGGCCGAGCAGATGCGCGGCCAGGACCAGGGAAGGGCGAACGGGCAGGTCGACGTCGCCAAGGCGCTCGAGCGCAAGCGGGAGATGTACGCCGCCCCCGACGCCGGCGCGCAGAACGAGATCGCCAAGGGCCTTCAGGGCGACGCGATCGCCGCGCTGACCGCCATCCACGCGGCCCGCCCGACTCCGGCCCCGCTCCGCGCGTAACCGCAAGCGGACCGCCCCCCGATAGCAGCAGTCCCCGAAGCCCTCGCAGGCACCCGCCCGCGGGGGCTTTCGCATGCCCCCCGAAAGGAGGCATCCCGCATGACCGCACCAGCGCAGAACATCAGCGAGGAGACCCTCGCGGAGATCTCCAAGGCCCAGACCGCGGGCATCTACGAGTCCACGGGCATCTGGTCGTACGACCTGTCCGGCCTCGTGTCCCTCGTCCCCGTCGTCACCCCGTTCCGTGACCTCGTCGCCCGCGAGAAGGCCACGGACGGCAACCCGTTCGCAGTGTGGCGCAGCCTCATGAACGTCAACTCCTCGCAGCTCGACCCCAGCATGGGGATCGACTTCGCGGCGAACGAGGCGACGTTCAGCGAGCAGGACTTCCAGGCGAAGTACGCGCCGACCGGCTACGCCGGCCTGGTGACGCAGGACGCCTTCGACTTCGCGACGGGATTCAGCGACCCGTACGCGGTGGCGACCTTCCAGACCCTGAACCAGGTGCTGATCGGCGACGACCGCAAGCAGCTCGGCGCGCAGTCGTTCGCCCTCGCCGCCGCCGCGGCCCCCTCGATGACCACGGCGACCACCGGCGGCACCATCGCCCTGAACACCACCGTCTACATCGGCGTCGCGGCCCGCACCGGCAGCGGCTACTACTACGGCACCGGGAACAGCCAGGGCAACAGCGCCAGCATCGAGACCGGCTCCGGCACCTCCACGAACACGGTCACCGGCACCGTGGCCGCGATCCGCGGCGCCGTCTGCTACGACTGGTTCCAGTCCAGCAACGGCGTCACCTGGTGGTACTACACCACGACCACGGTCAACGCGGTCACGATGACGAAGGTCATCACCACCAACCAGGCGCTGCCGAACATCGCGGACCTGGCGCAGAACTGGAACGGCGCCCCCGGCGTCCCCACCTACAACGCCTCCGCCGACAACGGCTCGGCGAACGCCAACGACTACGACGGGTTCCTCGCGAGCCTCTCGGGCGACTACTCGTCCACCGGCCAGTGGGTCAAGCCGGGGACCGGCACCGCCAACCCGTCGGTGTGGAACTCGCTCAACGGCGCGGCGCTGACCCTCACGGGCGGCACGATCACCGAGATCGAGGCGGACATCTTCGTCCCGCTGTGGAACCAGGTGAAGTGCAGCCCGTCCGCGATCATGGTCAACGCCGCGCAGGCGCAGGAGATCGCCAACCTGATCCTCGGCAGCGGCAGCGCGACGACCTTCCTCAACACTGACGCCTCGGGCCGTATCTCGGTCACCGCCGGCGGCCGGGTCGGGGAGATCGTCAACGCCCCCGCCGGCGGCGTGACCGTCCCGATCGAGGTCCACGTGTCGCTCCCGCCGGGCACCATCATCGGCAGGACCGACCGGGTCCCGTTCCCGCAGGCCAACATCTCGAATGTCCTCGCCATGCGATGCCTTCGGGACACCGCGCAGTTCGACTACGGAATTGCCCGGGTCGCAGGGACGAAGGGCGGCGGTCCGCGCCGTGAGTTCGAAATTCGCTCGGTCAGCGCCCTGGCGAACCGCGCCCCGGTCGCCATGGCAGTTTTGGCGAATGTGAGCTAGCTCACCTGCTTAAACGCCATTTCTGGGCAGTCAATCGTAATGCGTGCCGGCCATTACCGGTAAGCCACATTCGGGAAACTTTTCAGATGGCCGCCAATTCATCGGCAAGCAAGCGATAAAAGGTACCCGCCGCACGGGGGCCGGGAGCTTTCTGCTCCGTTCCCGGACCCCGTGCGGCCCCCAACCGGAATGAAAGCGAAGGTGCCATGCGCCTGTACTCACTAATGGGCGCCGACCAGCACGTCGACCCCGAATACGGCCGGTTCACCCCCGACGAGGCCGGGGGCTTCGACTTCCCCGACGAGGTCTCCGACGCGCTCGGCGGCTTCGCCGTCAAGGGCAGGCGACTGTGGGAGACCGAGGAAGCCCGCGCTGACCGGCTGCACGGGATGGAGATGGCCCGCCGCCGCGACCCGGCTTCCATGCTCACCGCGATGGAGGACAACCAGGCGCTGGTCCGGCAGCTCGCCGAGCTCACAGCGCATCTCGCGGCGGGGCAGCCCGGCGGGACCCCGTCCGCCGCCGACCCTGCGGTCGCCAGGCTGACCGCGCAGGTCGAGGCGCTGACCGCCCAGCTCGGCGAGATGGCCGCGCGCCCTGCGCCCCCAGGCGGCGGTGAGCCCGAGGGCGCCGCGCAGGCCGCCCCGCCCAAGCCCGCGCGAGCGCCGAAGCCCGCTACGGCGAAGCCCGCCTAGCCCGCATCCTCCCGTCCCGCCCCCGCGAGCGCCGCGCTCCGGGGGCTTCGCCATGCCCCGCCTCCGCGGCCGGGCAGCCGCCCCAGCCCGACCGACCCCCGCGCGGCATTCCCGCGCACGCCCACCCGGAGGTAAACCCATGCCGAACTCAGTGCTCGTCACCGGCACCAGCAACGGCCCCCTGGCCGCCGAGTCCGCCGCGAACCCGGCGACGTTCAACGCCCCCCTGACCGCGAACGGCCTCATCACCGACGTCGCGGGCGTCAGCACCCAGGCGCTGGCCGCCGGCTACCTCGGCCAGTCGCTCCCCTCGGACCTGCTGTCGGCGACCGCGGTGGTCCTGACGACCGCCTACGGGTACCTGACGCGGGTCAACGTCCCGGTGTCGGGCCTGACCACGTACCTGGACGTGATCCTCACCGCGTACGGGTCGCCGTCCGGCGCGATCTGGGGCCTCTACACCGGTTCCGGCGTCAACCCGGTCGCCTGGACGGCGGAGTCCCACACGAGCGTCACGGGCAACGGGCTGACGTCGATCCCGTGGGTGACGCCGGTCCAGCTCGCCGCGGGCACCTACTACGTGTACCAGTGCTACACCGGTACCACCCCGAGCATGCCGGGCGTCACCGCAACGTCCACCGGCTCCGTCGGCGCGACCGTCATGAACCCGAACTGCAGCCTGTCGGCGACCGTCCCCACGCTGAACTCGGCGTCGCTGTCCTCCGGGGCGCCGACGACGATCGGCGCGTCGACCCAGCTGACGTGGGGCACGTCGTGGGCGCTCGCCGCGACGAAGCTCTGGTACGGGATCAGGTAGGCGGCAGGCCCGGCGAGGGACGCGGGAGGGGATCGCGGGCGCGGACGTCGATCAGCGCCTCGATCTCCTCCTCTACCGCCAGGAACGCCGTCAGGGCCGCCTCCCATCGCTCGTACCGCTCGCGGGGGACGTCGAACACCTCGTGCGGCCTGGCGAGCGTCGGGTACGCCTCGTACGGCTGGAAGCTGGCGGGCTCCCCGTTGCACCCGGCGGAGTCGAGGACCACGCGCACCGTGCCCTCCGGCTGCGGGCCAGGGACGTAGCGGGGCATCGGCGAGCGCTCCCCGCGGTCCAGCAGGGGCGAGAAGCGCGGTGTGACCGGGTGCCCGGGGTCGCCGGGCATCAGGGGCGGCTGCAGGTCGAAGGCGACGACTCCGGGTTCGCTCATGGCGTCAATGCTAGTCCGGGGCGTAAGCGGGGTGGCGGCTGATGGCGACGGGCACACCGTACGTAACGCCACAAATCATCCAGAATGCACCAACGGGCGTTTCATGGGACATAATTCCTTCCCCGGGCGCGGTCGGCGCTTCCGTCAATGCCGAGCTGACGAACATCTGCTGGCGCGCCACCTCGCAGGTTGACCGCTTCTGCAGGCAGGTGCTCCGCTCCACCCTCGCTGTCGAGTACCTCAACGGGCCGGGCATGCCCCGCTGCAATGTCGACGGGAACACCGGGAACGGCGTCCTGCAGGCGCGGCGGTGGCCGGTGACCGAGGTCCTCGCGATCCAGCTTTCGTCCAGCCGCGCCTTCCCCCGCGTCTGGACGCCTGTCACCTCGGGCCAGTGGGACATCCGGCACCCCCTGATCTCGATCGGCGACAGCGCGTCCGCCACCGCTCCCGACGGCGGGTGGACGATCGACATCGCCCCCGGGTGGATCACCTGGGGCGGATGCGGGCGGGGCATCCCCACCCCGAACGGCTGGTGGCGCGGGGGCGGCGGCCGCGGCGGGCTGCGGGTGCAGCTCGCCTACTTCAACGGCTGGCCTCACACGAGCCTGACCGAAGCCGTGAGCGACGACGAGACCGTCCTCAGCGTCGACGACGTGACCGGGTGGACCGGGGCGTCCGGGTTCGCCTACGACGGCGCGGCGACCGAGCCCCTTTTCGTCGAGTCCGTGTCGGCGACCAACCCGATCACGCTCCCGAACAACGCCGGAACCGTCCAGGCCGGCCCGGGAACGATCACCCTGTCCTCGCCGCTCAACTTCCCCCACCAGGACGGCGTCCTCATCTCCGCGCTCCCCGCGGACGTGATGCAGGCCGCGATCCTCGCCTGCTCGATGCAGGCGCTCGAGGGCGGCATCGACGCGATCACCATCCAGGACGTCTCCGGCGGGCACTCCTCGACCGGCATGGACACCGACGCGATGGCGAAGATGTTCGCGGAGAAGCTCGGCGACTACCGCAGGGTGATGTAGGGGGCCGGGCTTGCTGTACTCGGTGAGCAAGTACGTCCTCGGCATCGTCAACGGCCTGGCCGTCCCCATCGACGGCGTCGACCCGATCACCGCGTGGATCACCCCGCCGACGCTGGAGAAGGCCGACGGCCCCCGCGCCTACGTGTGGGGCGGCTCCCTCCGGGCGGCCAGGCAGACGGCGCCCCGCGGTGCGGGCTTCAAGAAGTTCCCGTGGACCGTGAGCGTCTGGCTCGTCTACCTCGACACCCCCGACAACGCTCGGCAGAACGAGCCGTTCCCGCTGATCATCGACACGGTGATGTCGGCGTTCATGGACACGACAATGCCGCTGTTCATCTCCGCCGAGGGCGTGCCGATGGGGCCTAACGCGGTCAACGAGACGGACACCCAGATCCAGTCCATCGGCGAGACGTTCGACCTCGACTACCCGCCCGAGCGGACACCCGCCTCGATGAAGATGATCTGGTACTCGGCCCGCCTCGGCCTCGACGTCCTGGAGGTGGTCCAGTCGTGAGCATGACGATGACGGTGTCCGGCGCGGACCGGAGCCTGAAGTTCGACTGGAAGGCCGCCTCCGGGGCGTGGGCGGCGGACGTCGAGCCGGCCGCGTCCAGGAGCATGAAGATGCGCGCCCCGTTCCGAACCGGGGCGATGCGGCAGGGCATAGGCTCCCGGCTCGAGCCGGGCCCGTCGCGGATGTGGGTCGTGCTGTACTCCACCGCCTCCTACGCCCCGTACGTCCTCGCCGGGACCGGCCCCCACGTCATCGCGGCGAGGAACGCGAAGGCGCTCCGCTGGTTCGCCAACGCAGGTCACGGGCCCATCATGTTCGCGAAGAGCGTCAACCACCCGGGGACGAAGGCGAACGACTTCCCCGAGAAGGCGATCGCGCCCCTGAAGACGATGATCCTGCAGTCCTTCGTGGACGCCGTGAGGGAGGCCACCTTCATTGAGTAGCGACCGGATCCCCCTCCGCTACACCGGAGTGCAGGCGACCACATTCCAGACCCCGGGCGTGGGGCACGTCGAGCCGGGCGGGGATTTCGAGATCCCCCTGTCCCTGCTGCTGTCGTTCATGCGCCGGGGCGACATCGAGCACGTCGGGAAGTGCCACGCGCCGCCGTGCAGGTGCGGTGAGGAGCCCGAGCCTCAGGAGCCGGAAGCGCCCGAGGCGAGCGAGGCCGCCAGCGACAGCCAGGACGGCGAGACCAGCGGCGGCAGGCGGTCTGGCGGGCGCTCGCGCTCAGGCTCAGGCTCGCCGGACGGGAAGAGCGGCACCGGAGAGCAGTAGGTCCCGAACAGGCAGCCGACGCTCACGCCTCCCTGCCGTACGGGACCAGGAAACTCAGGTCGACGTGGCATTCGCCGCGATGGACCTCGATCCCCGTCTCACGATCGGTGTCGACCCGCACGCGCATGCTGATCTCCGAAGGGCCGGCCAGCCGGCACCCGGCCGCGAGAGCAGCGGCGACCACCTCCTCGGCGGCCCTGTAGTCGGCCTCGCGTGACGCCCGGCCGAGGCCGTCGATGAAACCCTGATGGTCGCGACCGACGAGCTCGTCAACGTCCGCGCCCGTGTCGCCGACCGTTTCGGGGCCTCTCACGATGCCCTGCACGCGGGACAGCCGGAACGAGGACCGCAGTCCGTGGACGTCCCGGACCTCGGCTGTCACTAGCCACAGGAACGGCTCCAGGATGCCGGGCAGCGTGTCCGCCGGGAACTCCCGCAGGAAAAGCCCTCGCGGTGTCGGCTTGCGTCTCGCGCTCACGGTCTCACTCCCAATCGGCGGGCGCGCCGGGGTCGTCCGGGTGCCGCTCGGCTCGCAGCATCGACTTGAGGCAGCCGGACTGCCAGCCGGCCAGCGCCTGAAGCATCTCGACGTCGGTCAGGCCGTGCTCGCGCTGCAGTTTGCAGACCCGCCGCTGCACGTCGGACTGGGCCTCGGCCACTTTCTGCGTTCGCGGGTGCTCTCGCCCGCTCACTGCATCCCCGCGATCCTGGCTAGGTACGGGCGGAGCGCCAGCAGCGCGCCCTCCGGTGCCGGCAACGTGTCGATCACGCCGACCGCCCGTTCGGCCACCTCGGGCGGGATCTCCCCGGACTCCTGCTCAATCCTCAGGTGAGCAGCCGGCTCTAGGCCGTTGGGGTAGCAGGCCAAGCGCAGTATCACGCCGCCGAACCGGTCACCATAGGACGGCAGCAGGTGGGTGAGGTAGCCGGCCGGGAAGAACGGCGGCTCGGGCCGGTAGCCGTACCGCTCCTCCGCCAGGTCGTCAACGGTGAGCAGTTTGATCTCCGCCTCGGCCGGGGCGCTTGCCTCGAAGTGGCGGGCCGAGCGGTCCGTGAACTCGATGATCATCCGCGCGCGGGAGACCTTCGGGAAGGCGTCATCAAGCGGCGGCGCGACGCCGGGACAGGTCACGGCCTCCACAGCTCCTTGTACTCCGGGTGGTCCTCCCAGATGGTCGCCTCGTCGCGCATCTGCCCGACGAGCGCCGTGACGGTCGGGTCGTGGTCCTCCTCGCGGACCCCCATCGCGACCTGGTACCGCAGGATCAGCTTCCGCCCCGCCCTGACCTTCCGCAGCGCCCGCGCCGGGTCATGGCGGGCGATCCACGACGCCGCGTCTTCCCGCCACGCGTCCGCCACGCCCTCCGTCGCCAACTGGCCGGCGGTGACCGTGAAGTCGAACTCGCCGCCGTTCTCCTGGATCACCCACTCGGCGACGCCGTCGAACGCGGCGACCATGCCCTTCGCCGCCGCCTCTTCCTCGCCGAGCCTCGCCGCGTAGAACGCCGCGATCTCGTCCGTCGTGCTCATCTCGCCTGTCTCGCTCACGGCTTCCACCCCGCCTTGTACTCCGGATGCCAGGCCCACGCCGACGCCCTGATCCTGACCATCCGCCCCAGAGCGTTGGCCCATTCCCGCACCGACAGGTCATTGAGCGCGATGCCCGCGAACGCCGCGTGCTCGTGCAGCATCGCCCGGTCGGCGGCGGCGCTCGCAAGGACGCGCACCGGGTCGTGCAGGATGATGTGCTCCGCGTCGGCCCTGCGACGGTCCGGGTGATCGCCGCAAGCCTCCATCTCGGCGATGAGGTGCAGGTCTTCGGCGGGGGTTCCCGCTGACGTGGCGAGCTGCTCCACGAACACATCCCGCTGCCCGGTATCCGTCCACGGGCCGGGCGTCGCGGCTTCTGCCGCCGCCTCCAACTCGTCGAGTCGCGCCGCCATGAAGTCGGCGATCTCGCCTGTCTCGTCCTCGTATGCCGCATTCACCCCGCCAGTATCCCGCCTGGCGCGCCCCGCCCCTGCAAGCACCAGAGCAAAGGAGGGAGCGCCGTGGCGTACCCAACGATCACAGAGCGGCCCGGCAGTGAGAGCGCCACCGGACTCGCGGTGGAGTCGGCCTTCGGCACGCCCGTGGCCGCGACCACGTTCCTCCCGATGACCACGAACGGGATGGAGTACGACTCCGGCTGGTTCTCCCCGACCCTGATGATGGGCGACCGGGACAAGCAGGTTTTCAACCTGCAGGGCGAGGCGAAGAACGTCGGCACGATCGAGGGCCCGCTGTTCCCGTCGAACGCGATCCCGCTGCTGGTGGCCGCGATCGGCACGGACGCGGTGACGGGCTCCGGCCTTCCCTACACGCACACGATCTCCCAGGCCAACACCCTCGCCAGCCTGACCGTCGAGAAGAACCTCGGCAACTACCAGAGCCTGCAGTTCGCGGGCTGCCGGGTCGGCAAGTTCAGCGTCAAGGCCCCTGTCGGCAACGAGCCGGTGATGATCTCGGCGGACATGTCCGGCCAGTCCGTCGCGATCCTCACCAGCCCCACGGCGATCACCGTCACGAACGAGCTCCCGTGGGTGTTCAGCGAGGCGTCGCTGACGCTCGACACGCACGCCCGCGCGGACGTCACCAATGTGACGCTCGACATCGACAACGGCCTCAAGGAAACCTGGACCTACAGCTCCAACCACGGGCCGTCGTTCATCACCCCCGTCAGCCTGCACGTCTCCGGCACCATCGACGTCGTGTGGTCGTCGCTGAACGACTCCACCTACGGCGACTTCACCACATACGAGAACCTGACCCTCGGGGCGCTGTCAGTCGCGTTCACCCACCCCGGCGGGTCCGGCTACTCCGTGACGTTCACCTGCCCGCAGGTCGTCCTGACCAAGTACGCGAACGACGTCAAATTCGACGATATTATAATGTCGAGTTTTTCATTTGAAGCCAGCAGGCCGCTAACTGGCGGTAGCCAGTACACCATTCAGGCGGTCGTGGTAAATGGGGTCAGCACCGCATATACAGGATAAGCGCCCGCCCTTTTCGCTATAATTAGCTAAAGGTCCCCGCGACCGGGAGTGACGCCATCACTCGCATCCGGCCCGGGGCTTGGCCGACTTATGGGAGTCGACATGGGCAACGTTACATGCAAGGTAGAGGACTGCGACAGGGCGCCGCTGGCCCGGGGCTGGTGCAACGCCCACTACCAGCGAGTGCTGAAGTACGGTGACGCGCAGGCCGACCGGCCTCTCCGCGCATTGCGAAAGACGCGGGTCGACGAGGGCATCTGCGCAATCGGGTGGTGTGACAAGCCGGCCCTGCGGCGCGGCTGGTGCTGCGCCCACTACCAGCGCTGGAAGCAATACGGCGACCCGGAGGCCGGCCGGGCGATGAAGGGATCGCTCTCAAGTCGGCCCTGCAAGGCGAAGCCCTGCGATGCCGTCGCCAATGGCGGTCTCGGCTGGTGCAAGCGCCACTACCAGAAGTACTACCTCACGGGCGACCCGCTGACGCCGGACAAGCACACCCGGCGCGGCGCAACTCTCCGCGAGCGCATCGAGGCCAAGGTCGTCAAGACGGACCACTGCTGGTTCTGGACCGGCCGCCCGAATCGCGACGGCTATGGCGTGATCGGCATCACCGAAAACGGGCGTAAGAAAAACCATATGGCGCACCGCGCCTCATACGAAGTGTTCGTCGGGCCGATCCCTCACGGAATGGTCATCGATCATCTCTGCCGGAATCGCGCCTGCGTTCGTCCCGAACACCTCGAGCCCGTGCTCCACGAAGTCAACGTTCGGCGCGGCGCCTCCACCGAGCGCGGCACGCACTGCGGCAATGGTCATGAGTTCACCAAGGCCAACACGCGGTGGGTCCGGGTCTGCATCACGTGCTCGGATGCCGCGCGCGGTCGATGGAAGGCCCGCAAAGCCGCCTGAGCTTCCCCGTACCACCCAGCCCTCGGGCAACAGCCCGGGGGCTTTCCCGTTCCCGCCGTCCTTTAGGAGCGCAACAGGCAATGCCCGGCTTTCTCTCCGCGTACGAGACCCCCGTGCGGATCACCTTCGACCGCGGGTACTGGGTTGACGTCAAGCCCTGCCTGTCGTCCGCCGAGTACGCCCCGGTCGAGCTCGCGCTCGGGTCGAGGCACCACATCAGCGCGACGAGCAACGGCAAGGTGCAGTTCTCCGACATCGACCAGCGGGAGGCGCAGATCCGGATGCTGATCGCGTCGATCGTCGACTGGAACCTCGACGAGGCTGACGGCGAGACGATCTGGGCGCTGGCGCCGGAGAAGGCGAAGCGGGCGAACATCGAGCGGATGCCCGTGTGGATGCGCATGCAGATCTACAGCAAGTGCGACGAGCTGAACGGGCCGCCGGAGCCGGCCGAACAGGCCACGTTTCCTGACGAAGCTGTCCGGGGCGGTCCGGATGGGGACGGCGGGGCCGGAGGTGCTGCAGGACTTCCTGATCGAGAGGGAGTTCTGGCAGCAGCTGGGGCTGACGAGGGAGGATCTCCGGAACCGCCCCTGGCGTGAGGTCCAGCACTACGCCCTGATCATCCAGCTGATCCGCCGCGAGGAGAACGCGCGGGCGGCTCAGGCGAACCGCCGCAGGTGAGTCCCGCTTCCCCTTACCCCTGTCTGGCGGTGAACGGTGGCAGGCGCCGAGAGTTTTACGGTTCTCGCGATCCTGGAAGCCAGGGACGCCGCGTCGGAGATCTTCGCGAAGGTCGACGAGAGCCTCGACAAGTTCTCCGACACCGCGAAGTCGGCGGCCGACACCGCCAGGGGCGCCGGCGAGGCGATCGACGAGTCGCTGGCCCAGACCGCCTCCGGCGCTGACGCCCTCGAGCTCGCCAGCGCGCGGGTCGAGGCCGCGCAGTCGAAGCAGGCGCAGACGGCGAGCGCCCTCGCGGACGCAGAGCGGAACCTGCTGGCCATCACCCAGCAGGACGCCGCAACCGAGGATCAGGTCGCCGCCGCCGCGAACGAGGTCGCGGCGGCGCAGGAGAAGGCCGCGGCGTCGGCGGCGCAGCTGAAAGAGGCGCGGTCGTCTCTGCTGGCCGCCACGGCCGCGGGAGACGAGGACGCGCTCGCGGTCGCGACGGAGCGGGTCGCGGTCGCCGACCGGGAGGCCGCCGGGGCCGCGAGCGACCTCGCCGCCGCCCAGGCCCGGCAGGCGTCGCTCAACACGTCGGACAACGTCGCCGCGGCGGCGCAGAGCCTGACGGCGGCGGAGAAGGACGCGAAGAAGGCGTCCGACGACCTGACAGCGTCCCAGGCCCGGCAGGCGGACGTGCAGAAGGCCGTCGCCGCGTCGGACACCGAGGCCGCCGCCGCCGCCGCCGAGGAGGCCGCCGCCCAGAAGGACGCGGCCGACAAGGCGGCGGCGTCCTCGAAGCTCCTGTCCACTGCGGGCAGGGCCGCCGGGATCACCGCCCTCGGCCTCGGCGTGGCCGCCGCCGTCATGGTCAAGGCGGCGGGGAACTTCCAGGACAGCACGACTCACCTGGTGACGGACGCGGGGGAGTCCGCGAAGAACCTAGCCATGGTGCAGGCCGGGATCCTGAGCGTGTCGACGGCGACCGGGCAGAGCGCCTCCGACATCACGAACGCGATGTACCACATCGAGTCGTCGGGGTTCCACGCCGCCACGGGCCTGGCGATCCTGAAGACGGCCGCTGAGGGCGCGCGGGTCGGCGGCGCCGACCTCGACACCACGTCCAAGGCCCTCGTCGGCACCATGACCGCCTACTACGGGACGTCGCTGACCGCCTCGCAGGCGACGAAGGACTCGACCAGCCTGATGAACCAGCTGGTGGAGACGGTCGGCAGCGGTGACATGCGGATGCAAGACCTCGCGTCCTCGCTGTCCGCCGTCACCCCGGTCGCCGCCGCCGCGCACGTCTCGTTCGCCCAGGTCGGCGGCGCGATCGCGACGATGACCGCGCAGGGCATGAGCGCCCAGCAGACAACGCAGGACCTCGCGCACTTCATCCGCTCGATGCAGGCCCCCACCCTCGTCAGCTCGAACGAGATGAAGGCGCTCGGCCTGAACGCGAACGCCCTGTCGGCGAATCTCGGCAAGACCGGGCTGGCCGGGACGATCGACGAGATGCGGAACGCGATCCTGCGGAACACCTCCGGCGGCTCGGTGATGCTCGGCTACCTGAAGGAGATGTCCCCGGCCGCGCAGTCGCTCGCGAACCAGATCCTCTCCGGGTCCATCACCACCGGGGCGCTGACGACGGCGGTGAAGGGGCTCAACCCCGAGCAGGCCCACCTGATCACCATGTTCAAGTCGTCGGCGACGAGCGCGACCGGCCTGAAGCAGACCTACACGCAGGCCATGTCGAAGATGGTGGGCGGCGCGACCGGCCTGAACGTGGCCCTGATGCTGTCCGGCAAGCACATGGGCGACCTGACGAAGAACACCGCGGCGATCGCGGCGAAGGCGAAGGACGCCAGCGGCAACGTCCAGGGCTGGTCGACGATCCAGGGGACTTTCAACTTCAAGGTCGCGCAGGCGAAGACCGGGATCGAGAACACCGGGATCGCGATCGGCACCGCCCTGCTGCCCGCCGTCACCTCCGTCCTGTCGGCCATCACGAAGGTCGTCATCCCGATCGCCGAGTGGACCGCGAAGCACAAGACCCTCACCGAGGTCATCTTCGTGTCGGTGACCGCGATCGCCGCCGTGATCGCGATCATCGCGGTCGCGAAGAAGGCGTTCGACGCCGTCTCCGGGGCCGTGAACACCGTCAAGGCGACCCTGAAGGCCCTCGGGCTGATGTCGAAGGAGACCGCGGGCACGCAGGCCGCCTCGGCGAAGTCGGCCGCGGACGCGCAGGAGTCGTCGTCGGCGGAGGCGTCGGCGGCGATGGAGGGCGACGCCGCGGAGGTCGCCGCCGCGAACGAGGACGCGGCCGAGGAGTCCGCCGACAAGTACGCGTGGATGGCCGCGAAGCAGGAGGCGTCCTCCGCCGAGGGGGCTGCGGCGGCCGAGGAGGACGCGGCCGAGGTCGCCGCGGCGAACGACGAGGCGGCCGTCGAGTCGTCCGGGTCCTGGGTCGCGTCGGCCGCGACGACGATCGGCGCGTGGGCGACCGCCGCCGCGTCCGGGGTCGCCTCGGCTGCCAGCTGGGTCGCCCAGCAGGCGGTCAAGGTCGCCTCTGTCGTCGCGAGCAACGTCGCCGGGGCCGCGGCGACCGCGGGCGCGTGGGTCGCGGCCGGCGCGCAGCAGGCCGCCGGCGCCGCGGTCTGGGTGGCGCAGACGGTGGCCAAGGTCGCGGTGATCGTCGCGTCCAACGTCGCCGGGGCCGCGGTCACCATGGCGGCGTGGATCGCCGCGAACGCCGCCATGCTCCTCGGCATCGGCCTGATCGTCCTCGCCGTCATCGCCGCCGTGCTGCTGATCGTCAAGTACTGGCGGGACATCGAGAAGGCCGCGGTCGCCGTGTGGGGCGCGATCGTCTCCGGGGCGAAGGCCGCCTGGTCCGGGATCACCGGGTTCGTCCGGGCGGTCTGGTCCGACATAACCGGCGACATCCGGGCCGCCCACGCCCTCATCATGAAGATCGTCGGCGCCGCCTGGTCGTACGTGAAATCGCTGATCAGGACTGACATCGACGACGTGAAGTCGGTCCTGTCCTGGTTCGGCCGGCTGGCCTCGCTCTTCCGCGGCTGGTGGGACGACGCCACCGACGCCGTCCACTCCGCGGAGGACCGGATGATCGGCTTCGTCGCTGGCCTACCAGGGCGGATCCTGTCCGCCCTGGGCGACCTGGGATCCCTGCTGTTCGGGGCCGGCGAGAAGGTCATCCAAGGGCTGATCCGCGGCGTCGAGAACATGCTCGGCAGCCTCGGCTCCACCATGAGCTCGGTCGCCTCGACCATCACCTCCTTCCTGCCCTTCAGCCCGGCCAAACGCGGCCCGCTGAGCGGCAGCGGCGACCCGTCGTACTCCGGGCGGTCGATCGCCCGGAGCCTCGCGAAGGGCATCGTCGCCGGGCGTGGGGACGTCACCGCGGCGTCTCACCTGCTCGCCTCGTCGGCGTCTCTCGCCCACGCGGGCGGCTCAGGCGCCGGCGCCCTCGGCCTGGGGCTCACCGCGTCCTCCGGGGCATCCTCCGGCTCGGCGACGATCGTCATCGACGTCCACGACAACACCGTCATGAGCGACAGCGACATCAACAACCTCGTGCGGAAGCTAGGGCCCGCCGTGACCAAGTCGCTCGCGCAGGCCGGCGTGAAGGTGAGGATGCCGTGACGCGCCGGGCGAGGGGGTCCGCGTGGTCGCCAGCCCGGACCTGACCCTCACCCTCACGCCGCCGGGCGGGTCGCCGGCCCAGTACCAGTCCCTGCTCGCCTACGAGGGTCACAGCAACGATTTCACGATCACGCAGAACTTCGGCCGCCAGGGCGACACGGCCTCGTTCCCGCTGGTCGACGAGTACTCAGGGTCGCCCAACCTCGCGTACGTCGAGCCGATGACCCTCGTGTCGCTGTACGACGGGAACTGCGGTAAGACGCTGTTCGCCGGGGTGGTCAACGACCCGAACCTGAGCCCGACGGGCCCGACGCGGAACGAGTGGACGCTCAACTGCACGGATTTCACGTTCTACGCGGACAACGCGATCGTGCACGGGGTGTTCAACGGGCTGACCGCCGACCAGGTGATCGTCGACCTGACCGCCCAGGCGAACTGCGGGATCAGCGCGGCGAAGGTCGCCGACGGCGGGTTCGTCGCCCCGGGCCCGGTCCTGCCGAACCTGATCCTGAACTACGGGTCGCTGTCGGACGCGTGGCGGAAACTGGCGACCTTGGCCGGCGCGTCGACCCCGTACGGGTGGTACGTCGACGAGTACCGGCGGCTCCACTTTTTCGACGCGTCCACGGCGGTCGACTCCGGGGTCACGTTCACCACCACCCCCACCGTCGGCGGATCGACCACCCAAGGTCACATGCTGCTCGACAACACGAACAACTACGAGTGGGACGGGACGGCGGTCCACAACAAGGTCCTCGTCCAGGGCAGCACTCAGACGATCGCGCAGCCCACGTCGGGGCCCGCGACGGACGTGTGGCTCGCCGACGGGGCCCAGCAGGGATGGCCGCTCCGCTACACCGTCAGCGGGACGCCGACGCTGAAGGTCGGCGGCGCCAGCCAGACCGTGACGTCGGTGACGCCCGGGACCGCGTCCCCGTCCGGGTGGTCCGTCCAGCAGAACGCGTTCGGCCAGTACTTCCTGTGGTCCTCGGCCCCTCCCGGCGCCGGGAACGTCATCGAGTGCTGGTACTCCTACTCGGTGCCGGTCGTCGCGCAGGCCACCGACTACAGCTCGGTCGCCACCTACTCCGGGCCGAACGGCGGCGTCTTCGCCGAGTTCATCTCCGACACGACGCTGACGACCGCCCCGATGGCGCTGGCGAGAGCGCAGCAGGAGCGGCAGGAGTACGCGTTCGCGGCCGAGAAGTGCGCCTTCAACACCAGCGAGGACTTCCTCGGCTGGGTCCGCGCAGGCGACACGTTCACCTACGTGAACCGGTTCATCCCCGACTCGCAGCGGTCATGGGCCCTCGGGGTGAACGGCACCTTCATCTGCACCGCGAACACCATCACGTTCGGCGAGGGCGGCTACCGGCAGCTGCAGCCGACCGGCGTCAGGCTCTGACGGGAGGCCGCGCGTGCCGGGAGTCTTCCGTCCGAGCACCCTCGCCGACGTGCTCAACACGATCCAGCAGCAGGCCATCGGCGACACCGACACCAGCGTCTCCGGGGTCGGCTACATCGGCGAGGCTGACGACGCGATGGCCATGGCCGACTCCGTGACGGCCACCGCGGGGGCCAACCCGACATGGGGGGGCGGCGAATGGGGAAGCGTCGCCTGGAGCTTAGGCACGGCGGCGGGATCCCGCTGGCCGGCCGGCTGGCCGTGTCGTCGGTCCGCCCCGACGGCACGGTCAGGGACCGGCGCGAGGGCTTTAACGTCGTCTGCACCGCCGGGTACACGGCGCTCGCCGCCGCGCTGGTGTGGTCCGGGATCCAGGACCAGGCGGCGAACCTCGGCGTCACCTCCCCGACGTACCTGACTCCGCTCTGGGGCGCAGTGGGGAGCGGGGCCGGAACCCCGGCGGAGTCGGACACGGCCCTGTTCGCCGAGCTCGGCCGGCAGACCGTCGGGGCCGGCGCGCCATCCCCCGCGACCCCCTCGATCGCCGCCGAGGCGACCTGGCTTTTCTACTTCCCGCAGCAGCTCGTCACGTGGACCGTCACCGAGGCGGGGGCTTTCGCCGGGGGGACTTCCGCCGCAGGGTCGGGGACGCTGCTCGACCACTGGGCCTTCAGTCCGGTCATTACGGTCCCGACCACGGACACGTTGTTGCTGGAAATAGCGCTACTACTCGGACCATAAGTTAACCGCACACAAGTCGGATACGATAGAATGTTCGACGTAAGGACCCCCCGCGACAGCTGTGAACTGCCCGGGGGCGCGGCCGAACCTCGCCGGACGGGGCCCGCGAGTGCAAGGAGTGCCGGCGCGCGATAACGCGGCGGCATCACGCCCGGCAGCGTGCGGAAGACGCTGCGCGGGAGATCGCGTCGGGGACGCGGCTCGCGACTGCGCAGCTGGACGAACTCCGGCACTGGATAGAGTCCGGCCGCGCGCTCGCCCTCCGCGAGGCCTCCGGCATGTCAAGGCCTACAGTCGCAGGCGAACTTGGCGTTGCCGCGTCGGCGCTATGACGCTGGGAGCACGGACAGAAGTTCCCGCGCCCGCAGGTTGCCGCCGACTATTACCGCTTCCTCGTCGACCTGAATCGTCAGCAGGCCGCCTAGCGCATTACCGCCCTGGGGGTGAGCTTTGCCCACCCCGGCATGGCTAGGCGCGACCACCGGATACGACGCGTACGCCGGCCAGGTCAACCAGTTCCTCGCGACCCACGCCGTGACCTACCTTTACACGGCCGCAGAGCAGGCCGTCCAGGGCACCGCCGGGAGCGGCGGGGTGAACAGCGACGGGCTTTACATCGCCCAGTCGTTCGCCACGACCTCCGGCCAGACCGCCGTCGGCTACGTCGTCCTGACCGCGAAGGTGACGGGGACCCCGGCGCCGCTGTCCGTCAGCGTCCAGGCGACCTCGGCCGGGGCGCCGAGCGGGACGGCCCTGGCGTCCACATCGCTGCCGAAGGAGTTCCTGACCGGCACCGCGACCGCCGTGCAGGTGATGCTGCCCGTCACGGCGCTCACGGCCAGCACCACGTACTGGATCGTCGCCGCCGCGGCCGGGGACGCGTCGGACTACTTCACCTGGTCCAAAAGCAACCAGACTTCCGGCGCGTCGACGTCGACGAACGGGACGTCATGGTCGGCGCAGGCCTACGGGCTGCTGTACGCCGTCTACGACCAGTCCCCGGTCCTGCCGCTGGCGGGCACCTGGGAGGACTCCGGGGCGCGCTGGACGAGCCTCGGCTACGACTCCGGCGGGCAGCTGACGTCGATCGGCGACTACACGACCGGGCAGTCCGCCGCCGGGTACACCGCCTCGAACCGGACCCTGACCTGGACTGACGGCCTGCTGACAGGGGTGGCGTGACCCGTGGCCTCCACCATCGAGCTGCTGCTCCTCGCCCAGCTGTCCGGCCCCGGGATCCCCGCCTTCGCGCAGACGGACGCCTCGACGATCGCCCCGGGCAACGTCACCACCGCGATGGCTCTCACTAAGCAGTGGTCCGCGCTGCCGGGCACGCCGACATCGCCGCAGGCGTACGAGCTCGCGACGGAGTTCAACGGCACCTGGGGCGCGGAGCAGCTTAGGCTGTACGGCGACATCGCAGGGACCAGCACGCTGCTCGCGACGATCGGGGCGGTGTTCGCATCGGGCGCCTCCTCCGGCGACAGCGTCAACGGGTGGCTGCGGCTGACGGTCCGGGTCGCGTCGGCGACCACCTGCCGGCTGCACCTCGCGGGGGCCATCAACGACAACACGCTTAACTCCGGGGTGATCGACGCGACAGGCGCCCCGATCACCGGCACCGTCGCCACCGGGATCGCGTTCGCCGCCTCGGACACGATCGCGATCAGCCACGAGTTCGCCGCGTCGTCGGCAGGACAAGGCCTGACGACGTACGGTAGCACCTTCACGCGGCTGGCCTGAGGCGGCGCTGATGGCCGTCATCACCGACGAGTCCGGCTTCGCGATCCTCGACGAGGCCGGCGGCGAGGTCCTCGACGAGGCCGGGCTGCCGTCCACCATCGGCCCCGTCTGGCTCGCCGCCCGCACCGGGCTGCCGGGCGACTCCGACGCCCCGAACTACGCCTCGCAGATCGCCCAGTTCCTCGCCTCCCACGCGATCACCCCGGTCTACGCCGGGGCGCAGATCGTCACCCCGTCCGGGGCCGCCGACTACAACGGGGTCGACTGGGTGAACCTCGGCGTCTCCGACGTCGACCAGCCGTTCGCGATGCCGGGCGGGAAGACGGCGATCGGCCGGGTGACGCTGCCCCTGTCGCCGGCGGGGAACGGCGCCGACGTCACCGTGTCGTTGTGCGCCGACTCCGGCGGCTACCCGGGGGCGGTCATCGCCTCGGCCCGGGTCCCCGGCTCATGGCTCGCCCAGCTCGCCGCCCCGTCCGGCCTGGGGACGGGCGGCCCTCTCGCGACCGCGCAGGGCAACACGATGATGCTCGGCGCGGGGGCGAGCGCCCCCTGGACGCAGCCGGCCGTCAGCCTGAACGGCTCCGGGAACTACGCCACCCCCGTCACCAGCGGGAACTACACGATCCTGCTCGGCGGCTTCGACGCGACGGCGTCCGCGGCCGTGGCGACCGTGGCGACGATCTCCTACCTCGGCGGGGGCGCCGTGTCCGGGCCCATCCCGCAGCCGTCGGTGCCGCAGGCCGCCTTCCTGGCGATGGCCGCCGCCACCGCCGACACCGTCGTCTTCGCCGGCGGGGCCGCCGGCGCGAGCCGCTTCGCCGCCGTGTGGACCGCGTCCTGGGACCCGTCGACCGGGACGGTGGGGGCGTGGACCGCGCAGACGGCGCTCCCCGCCGCGGTCGTCTCCGGCGGCATGGCGACGTCGGGGAGCTTCGCGTACGTCGCGGGCGGCAACACCACGGACGCCAGCGCCACGTCCACCGCCGCCGTCTGGTACGCGAGCGCCGTCAACGGCCAGATCCAGTCGTGGACGGCGGCCCCGCCGCTCCCTGCGGCGGTCAGCAGCCCCTACGTCGCCGCCCTGAACGGGTGGCTGATCGTCGCCGGCGGCGTGAACGCCAGCGGGACCGCCCAGACCGCGGTCTGGTACTCGCTGATCAAGCCCGACGGGTCCCTCGCCGGCTGGCAGCCGGGGCCGGCCCTGCCGTACCCCGCCTACGCCTTCTCGCCAGGCTGGAACCTCGCCGTCACAGGGAACGCGATGGCGATCACCAGCGGGACCACGACGGGCGGCGCCGGCACCCCCTACGCGCAGGCGCTGACAGTGACCCCCGACGGCCCCGCCCCCGCATGGCAGGCGATGCTCGACTACTCAGGCAGCGGCGTGTGGCAGACGGCGTGCTTCCAGGGCTCCTCCGTCGGGTCGTGGGAGGTCTTCAACCTCCACCTCACCAGCTACGACACGATCCCCCTGGTCCCGGTGCCGATGGTCTCCGTCCCGCTTCCCGCGACGGGCCTCACCGCCGGCGGGACGTATCACCTCCTGCTCCACCAGGACGGCGGGGACCTCAACGACTACACCTCCGCCGGCCTTGACCCGTCCGCGCTCCCCACCGCGGCGCAGACCCGGCCGGCCGGCGGCGGGTCGTGGACCGGCCAGCCGGACGGGTACGCGGTGATCGCCGGGGTTTTCGACCAGACCCCCGGCGGGCAGGTCATCCACACCTGGGAGGACGCCGGCGCGCGGATCACGAGCATGGTCTACGGCGGCGCGTACGGGCAGCTCCTCGGGCTCTGCGAGGCCACGGTGTTCGCCGACGGGACGATGCTCCCCGCTGTCACGCAGATCGGGTACAACACCGCCGGGCAGGTGACCGGGCTCGCCCAGCTGGCCTAGGGCCGGCAGCCGGCTGGCGTGGTCATGGCCGGAATCTACCCTCCCGGGGAGGCAGCCTGTGCCCGACGAAGGCCCCTCGGTCTCGTACACGGTTCGCGATTTGGTCTCCGATCTCCGGGCGGAGATCGTCGCCCTCCGCAACCAGATGCAGCAGCAGCTCGACCGCATCGAGCAGCAGCTCTCCCGGCAGGCCGACACGAAGGCCGAGAAGTCCGACCTTCTCGCCCTGGACATCCGCGTCAAGGCGGTCGAGGACCGGGACCGGGAGCGGGCCGAGCGGGAGCGGGTCGAGGAGAAGCACCGCCGCGACGGCATCGACTGGCGGCGGTGGATCTGGCCGACCCTCATCGCCCTCGCCGTCGTGATCATCGGCGTTCTCCAGCTCGTCCTGAAGTGAGGAGGCGGCATGGCGCTGGCTGACCTGTCCGCGATCGCCGGGTTCCGCAAGCGCGGCCCGTGGCCGCCAGGCCAGTCCCCGGACGAGTACACGTTCTGGGCTCCAGACGACGATCTGCACGGCGTGCTGGTGACGATGGTCCGCTCCGCTACCCACAGTCTCGTGCTCGCGATGTACGGGTTCGCTGATGACGATCTCGCGGCGGCGGTCCACGACCGGCTCGACGACAAGAACTGCTACGTGTCGCTGACCCTCGACTCATCGCAGGCCGGCGGGGTGCACGAGCGGGCGATCCTCGCCAAGTCGGGGTTCCCGTCGAACTCCGTCGCGATCGGGCAAAGCGAACGCCACCGGATCATGCACCTCAAGGTCGCGGTCATCGACGGAACCGACCGGGTAACCGGCTCGACGAACTGGTCAACGGCGGGCGAGTCGCTTCAGGACAACGAGCTGACCGTGCGCCGCGACCCGGTGAGGGCGGCGGACGCGCGGGCGAAGATAGACCTGATCCACGAGTCGATGCTCACCGCTGCGGCGGCCAAGGCGGCGGCGCGGTGACCGGCGTCCCGCTCCGCATCGTCGACCCCGACGAGCCCGGCCGCCGCCTCGAACCCGGCGACATGTGGCACGACCACGACCATGACGCCAACCACGGCGGGGCCTGCTACGCGATCGTCCTGCCGAACAGGGGCATCTGGTACACCTGCATCCCGGCGCACGGGAGCGGCCTGCTGTGGACCGTGACCGGGGAAGCGCCGAGGCTGACCGTTCACCCGTCGATCAACGACCTCGACGAGCGGGCCCCGTGGCATGGCTGGATCAGGGACGGCTACCTTGAGCCCGCCTAACAAGACCCGCACCGACCTGCTGACCACCACCCAGATGTTCCATCTCGACCAGGCGTGCCAGGTGGTCGCGAAGGCGTTCGGCGGCGAGCACCCCTACCTCGTCGGAACGGCAGGCTTCGCCAACATCGGCAACGACGGACGCCCGTACCGCGATGTCGATGTGCGCCTCATGCTCGACGACGAGGAATTCGCGGCCGTCTGCCCGACGCGGGAACGCTGGGAACTGCTCTGCTTGTCGATCGGCGCCTACCTAGCCTCACGCACAGGCTTGCCGATCGACTTCCAGATCCAATCCGCCAAGCTCGCGAACGTGAGGTTCAGCAGCCCGCGCAACCCGCTCGGCATGAGCGGGCAGGCGGCGCGCGTCTTCGCCGGAGGCGGCGACGGGACACCCGAATGGGGAAGGCAGGGGACCGCGGATGAGCCTGCATGAGCATGCCCCCCACCCGCACCTGAAGCACCGGGCCGAGCAGGGACCTGCCACGATCGCCTCCGGGCAGGCCGGCAAGAGCGCCGCCGCCCGGTTCAACACCCGCGCGGCGGTCCTGGTGACCCGCGTGGTGGCCACCATGTACTGCGCTTACGCCTTCTGCGCGCTCGCGTTCTACGGGCTTCCCGCCGCGCTGCACAACGGCCCGGCCGGGTTCGTCCAGTGGGCCAGCTCCCAATTTATTCAGTTGGTACTACTTCCGATCATCCTTGTGGGGTCGGCGGTCCTCGCCGAGGCTAGCGACCGGATGGCTAAGCGGCAGTTCGACGACGTTGAGGCGCTGCTGCACGGCCAGTCCGAGCAGGCCGCGCACCTCGCCGCGCAGGACGACAAGATCCTCGCGCTCGAGGGCGCGCAGGCGACCGCGCTTGACCGGCTCGACACGCGCACCGAGGGCGGCCTGGCCGAAGTGCTCGCCGCAGTGAGCGCCCTCTCGGCGAAGCTAGATGCGAAGGACGTGGCACCGTGACCGACAGCGCGCAGGGGATCGACGTCTCCAGCTACCAGCCCCGGCTTGCCGCGGCGGACCTGGCCGGGCTGGACTTCTGCTTCGCGAAGGCGACCGACGGGGCCTACGGTTCCGACCCGAACTTCGCGGCGAACTGGGACGTGATCAAGGCGGCCGGGAGGTTCCGGGGTGCCTACCACGAGCTGCGGGCGGACGCCGTGGCCGAGCAGGCCGCGCACTTCCTCGCCGTCGTCCGGGCGGCAGGGCTGGAGCCGGGCGACATGCTCGCCGTCAGCGTGTCTGACTACTCGGGCGTCACCGACGCGGACGCGAAGGGGTTCCTCGACGCGGTCAAGGCGGCCACCGGGGGCCGGAACCCGGTCATCTGCTACACGGATCTCTCCGTGGCGGCCGGGCTCGGGTCCTGTGCGGGCTACCCGCTGTGGATCGCATGGCCGTCGCAGACCGCCCCGGCGAGCGTCGCCCCCTGGTCCTCTTGGCGGCTGTGGCAGTGGGACGAGACCGGCCTCGACCAGGACGCCTACAACGGCACCGCCGCCGAGATGGCCGCATGGATCGCGACCTACTCCAAGCCTTCGCCTCCGCCCGCCGAGTCCTGGGAGGATCGACTCATGGCAACGATTCCCGTTATCGGTCTCGGTAGCACGAACAGGCAGGCCGTCTTGAACTGGCAGGCCCTCCTCGTCGCCCACGGGTACGACCTCGGGAAGACCGGGGTTCGCAGTGACGGCGTGGACGGGACGTTCGGCGAGACCACCAAGGCGCGCACCGAGTCGTTCCAGAAGGCGAAGGGCCTCAAGCAGGACGGCCAGGTCGGCCCGCTGACATGGGGCGCGGGCCTCGCCGCGTGATCCTCCCGCAAGCCCCGGCCGAGGTCACCCAGTCGATCCTCTACAGCCCTGAGCTTGAGGCGAAGGGCGTCCTCGGCAACTGCCTCCAAGCGTCCGTCGCGTCCGCGCTCGGCCTCGACCTTGACGCGGTCGCCCACTTCGGGAGCTTCACATGGTGGGAGCCCGCCCTCCGCCTGTGGCTCCGAGGCCGGGGCCTCGACTGGCGGCAGGTGGACGGCATCCCGCAGGGGCGCTCGATCGTCGTCGGGTCCACCAGGCGCGGTTCCGGGGACCATGCGGTCGTCGGGGACGGCGGGGAGATCGCCTGGGATCCGCACCCGAGCCGCGCCGGGCTGGTCAAGGTTGACCGCGCCTACGTGCTGGAGCCTTGGCCGGCCGGCGAGAAGAGCCGATGCGTCTGCTGCGGCAGTTAGGGACGCCGTCTACGTGGCGCAGGGCTGAATACGGAAAGCGCGCCCGGGCGAACCCGAACGCGCCTTCCGCTGCTCTGCCAACTGAGCTACAGGGCCTAGGCCCTGGCGGGACTTGAACCCGCAACCACCCTGGCCTCTCGGCCGCTTAGGTGCGCCAGCGGCTACGCAGCCACGCGGGCACGCGACGTTTAAGGGCGTCACCACCCCGCCACGCGGCCAGGCCGCCAGCGCAAGCCCGAAGTCTGACACCCCTCGCCGCCCCACGAGCAGAGCCCGCTCTCGGCGTACTCCGGCGCATGGGCGCCATCGTCGGCGTTGCTGTACGGGCAGTCGTCGCCACCGCAGACGTGCAGGCTGGCCCTGGGGTGCCATGCCGGCCAGCGCGTCACGGCTCCTGCTGCGCTCTCGCCAGCGCCGCCATCACCCCGGCCTCCGCCGCCGCCGCGGCGCGATCCGCTCTTCCCCGGTGCCCCATGGCGGCCATCGTCCAGCAACCGGCCGCGCCGCGCGGTCACCCCCGGGAGGTGGCCGGCCGTGACGAACTACGAAGTCTCGCAGCTGTCCGCGATCACCACGGGGGCGATCGTCGCAGGGGTCCTCCTGCTCGTCGTCGACCCCAACGACACGTCGACGCCGCCCGCCGGGCCGGGCGGGTCGGACAAGAAGATGACGCTCGCCCAGCTGGCGGCCTACCTGACGTCGCCTGCGACCGGCGCCGTCGTCCCGGCCGTCACGTCGCTGACGGACGGCTCGTCGGTGCCGCTGAACGCGGCGCTCGGCAACGACTTCCGGTGGACGCTCGGCGGGTCATCGCACACCCTGGCCGCCCCGTCGAACCCGAAGAACGGGCAGCCGATCACGATCGCCGTCAAGTACGGCGGCAGCTACACGCCCCTGTTCAACAGCGTGTTCGACTTCGGGGCGGGCGGGCAGCCGTCCTGGACCGCGACGTCGGGCCGCACCGATTACGTGGGCTTTCGCTTTGACAGCGCCCTCAACGGCGGCGCGGGAGAGTGGGCGTACCAGGGCGCAGTGCTCGGGCTGGCCTCCTGATGGCGCCCGGGCCGCGGGGGCTGAGCGGGAGTGCCTAACCCGACCGGGCCGTCCGGGTCCTGGACGCAGGTTTTCGGCGACGACTTCGACTACACCGGCGCGCCTGATCCGACAAAGTGGGCCAGCCTCAACGGCTATGCGATCAACGGGACCAGCTGCCTGGGCGCGGCCGGCAACTCCACGGTGGCGGGCGGCATCCTGTACCTGACGGTGGCGTCGGCGACCTCCGGCGCGTACCTCAGCAGCAACCCCCTCGACGGCGCCGGCGTCAACGGCTGGGCAATGCCCGTCGGGGGCTGCGTCGAGGCCAGGATCTACTCGCCCGGCCCGGACAGCGCCCACCCGTGGAACTGGGGCGTCATCTTCGCGTCCGGCCAGGACTGGCCGGCTAACGGAGAGGCTGACTTCTGGGAGATCAACGGGTCCGGGCCGTCCGTCAACTACCACTACTACTCGGGCGGGAACCAGCAGTCCGGCCCGTTCAACCCGTCTGGCAACTGGGCCAACGCCTGGCACACCTCCACCCTTGTGCGCACCGCCAGCACCGTCGAGTTCTGGTGGGACGGGGCCCTCGTCAAGACGTGGACGACGGACGACTCCGGCGGCGCGTGGTCGATCCTGCCGCTCAACGGCGCCGGGAACACGAGCGCCTACGGCATCGGGTACGCGGCGCAGATCGATTACGTTTACGGCTGGGTGCCGGCGGCAGGTCCCAGCGTCGTCCAGAACGTGGCGCTCCCCGGAGCGTCGTCGGCGACCATCTCCGCGGACGACTTCACCACCACGGCCGGGAACACGCTGATCCTCGAGGTCGGGTGCTGGTCCACCGCAGACTCCCCGTTCGGCATCGCCGGCATCACCGACAGCGCGGGCAACGACTGGGCCTACAGCACCTCGGCTTACAGCCAGAACCCGCCGGCCGCCGGGTCGTGGGACGCGGGCGACGGCCTCTACGGGTTCTGCGCCCTCGCCTCCTGCATAGACGCGGCCGCGATCGACTCGGTCACCGTCGTCTTCACCGCGACCGACGTCAACTGGGCCGAAGGGAACCTCACCGAGGTCACGGGCCTCCCCCTGGGGTCGGTCGTCCTCGCGGGGGCGTCGGCCGACGCGATCGCGACGGGCGTCACGGAGTACTCGCCCCCGTCGGTGACCGTGGCGTCCCCGGGCGCCGTGCTGGCCGTCGCCCTCAGCTCCGCCGTGGACGCCGAGTTCACCGCCGCGTCGGGCGGCTTCACGATCCTGAACATCGGCGACACGATCGGCGCGATCAACGCGACGGCCGCGGCCGGGACCATCAGCACGGAGCTGTCGGGGTCCTCCTCTTGCAATGTGCCGTCCGGCGCGATGCTGGCCATCGGGGCGGCCGGCTCCGCGTTCGGCCTGCTGATGGCGGGGATCATATGAGGGCGGGGGCCTGATGGGCCTGTCCTACCGGGCGACTCCGGCCACCTCGCAGTCCTCCGGCGGGGTCTCGTCGTTCAGCGTCAGCAAGCAGGCGGGCACCGCGGCGGGCGACTGGATCTTCATCCACCTGTTCGGGGCGGGCAGCGGGTCGGTCGCCTGCACCGGGTTCACCGTCACCCAGGACCCGAACGACTACGGGGCGTTCCTGTACCGGCTCGCGGACGGAACCGAGGGCGCGTCCTGGTCGATCACCGGGCTCGGCGGGAACTCCGTCGCCGTCGTCATCGCGACGGTCGCCGGCGGGGCGGGCGCGCTGGACGCGACGGTCGTCGCCCCGACCTCCTCGTCCAACTCCACGAGCCTCGCCGTCGCGTCGATCACCGTGGGGACGGCCGGCGACTGGGTGCTGTGGTTCGCCGGCAACGACGACGGCTACTCCAACGTCAGCTACGCGATCACCCCGCCGTCCGGGTACACGTCGCGGGCGACGAACGGGGCGCAGACGTCCAACCCGGCCATGATGGTCGCCGACAACCAGTCGGCGTCGTCGGGCGCGACGGGCGCCAAGACCGGCACCGCGTCCACCGCCACCTACTGGTCCGGCGTGATGGTCGCGCTCAAGCCCGCCCCCACGGGCGTGTACGAGGTCGCCTCCGACGTCATCAGCGGCTACTCGGGCACCACCGCCGCCGCCAAGGCCATCGGGAACACGCTCTTCTACTGCGTCTACTCGTTCGGGTCGGCGTCGGCGAGCGTCACCTCGGTCCAGTACAACGGGGTGACCTACACCAACGGCGACGCCAGCGGCACGCAGCAGGTCTTCAGCCTGCAGGGCACCGAGACGGGCGACATGTTCTGCGCCATCTGGGCGCTCCCGAGCATATCCGCGAGCAGCAGCTCCGTCGGCGCGACCATGGCCGGCGGGGCCTCGGCGCCGACCGACGGGCTGCACGTGATCGAGGTCGGCGGCCTCGGGGCGCGCCCGGTCCTCTCCGCAGCGGTGCCGGGCGGCGCCCACGGGAACGCCGCGACCGCCTCCATGGGCCCGTCGAGCGCGCTGGGCTCGGTCCCCGCGATCGTCCTCGCCGCGTGCGCCTCGTACTTCGGGTTCACCTCCGGCGGCCCGAGCTCGGGCGGCTGGACGAACGTCGCCGGGGCGAGCGACTACTGCGTCACCTCCTACCAGACTCCCGCCTCGGCCGGGTCGACGTACAGCTGGTCGCTCGGCATGGCCAACGCCGGCGACGGCTGGGCCCTCGGCATGATCTTCGCGGTCCCCCCCCCACCCCCCCCGCGGC